>Ga0209278_1000038_pt1 | contig 285263 bp, 246 predicted proteins | sample JI81BgreenDNA_FD_187504 | JGI IMG/M metagenome (GOLD analysis project Ga0209278, IMG submission 187504) | Wastewater effluent complex algal communities from Wisconsin, to seasonally profile nutrient transformation and Carbon sequestration -... | ecosystem: Engineered > WWTP > Effluent > Algae... | reverse complement strand
TAACTCCGACAGAGTTCAAAACTCTGTCGGAGTTTGAAAAGTATACCAAGATTTTCTTAGTTATTACAGCCGCTTTGATATTTTCGATTTAAGAGTGAATATTGCACCAACAAGAAAGATTACTTTTGTGGATAATTATGTGGAGTTTAGAAAGTAATGTTTATCCAACAACTCCGACAGTGTTCAAAACTCTGTCGGAGTTTGAGAACGATGCCAACACAAGGAACTCTGTCGGAGTTTGAAAGATTCTATTACAATCAAAGTTTTAAAAAAAAACATGTAAATGAAAAATTATAAACCAATCCCCTTAGAATATGGTAATTATTACCATATTTACAATCGTGGTAACAATAGTACTGATGTTTTTTTTGATACTGATAGTTATTATCATTTTTTAAAATTATATGATAAATATATTTCTCCAATAGCCGATACTTATGCTTGGTGTTTATTGAAGAATCATTTTCACGTATTAGTTTACGTTAAATTGAAGCACGAAATTGTTTGGGATAAGTTAGAATATTCAACGGTTGAAAAACCAAAAATTTTAGATCCTTCAAAACAATTTGGCCATTTATTTAACGCATACACACAAGCTGTAAATAAAAAATTTAAAAGAACTGGTGGTTTATTTGAAAAACCTTTTGAACGAAAATTAGTTTCTTCTCAAAAATATTTGCAAAATCTAATTCATTATATCCACAATAATCCTGTTCAACATGGGTTTGTTAAAGAAATGAATTTATATCCATGGAGCTCCTACGAGACAATTCTTTCTGAGAAGCCCACTAAATTGAAAAGGAGTATAATAATTGATTTGTATCAAACCAGAGAAAATTTTGTTGAATATCATTTAAAAAAAACTAATTTTAAAGAAATTACAGATTTAATTATTGAATAAAGTCCAATTTGCAACTCCGGAGTTCAAAACGCTGTTGGAGTTTGAAAAAATAAGTTAAAATTAAAAACATGAACGAAAACCATTCAGACGACCAAATAGGAAGAGCACGAGTTCAGGAAACACCAGAACTCGAAGCTTACTATAAAGAATTAGAAATTCTTGGTGCGGGAGCACTTTGGACAGTAGCAAACGACATTGAACCTTGGGAACCGCGTTCAACTTCAGTTCCAATGTTATGGAAATACGACGATTTACGCAGTTTGGTTTTAAAATCATCCGAGCTAGTCACGCCCGAACAAGCCGGAAGACGCGTAGTTTATTTAGTAAACGACAAAAGAAAAGATGTTTCTGCGGCTGTAGGTTGGTTATATACAGGCATTCAGGTTACACGCCCAGGCGAAAGTACATCCGCACATCGCCACAAAGCTTCGGCATTGCGGTTTATCATGGAAGGTGAAGGCGGTTATACGGTGGTGGATGGAAATAAAATTACCTTTGAAGTAAACGACTTTGTAATTACCCCTAATTCAACATGGCACGAGCACGGTGTTGATGCAAATGGTAAAACCTGTATTTGGCAAGACGGATTGGATATTCCATTAGTCAATGCATTAGAAGCGAATGATTATGCTGTTTTAGAAGGAAAACAAGAGTTAAAGTTTCCTATTAATTATTCCCCTATAACTTATGGAACATCAGGGCTTTTACTTGCAGATGCTATTTGGAATAAACCCTATTCGCCACTTTTTAAATTTGAATGGAAAAAAGTTTATCCAACACTAGTTGAAGCACAAAAAGTAAATCCTCTAAATGCTTTTGACGGAATTATCATGCAATATGCTAATCCGTTAACGGGCGGACATGTGATGCAAACCATGGGAGCTTCGATGCAATTATTACCTGCTGGTTTTAAAGGAAAAGCACACAAACATACGGGTTCTTTTGTCTATCAATGTGCCAAAGGTTCGGGATATTCAATTATTAACGGAGTACGTTTTGACTGGAAGGAACGCGATATTTTCTGTGTACCTTCATGGGCTTGGCATGAACACCACAACGTATCAGAAACTGATGATGCTTGTCTATTTTCATTCAATGATTTACCTGTAATTGAAAAACTAGGATTATATCAGGACAAAATTTTCAGCGAAAATAACGGGCATCAAATCATTCAAAGTAAATAAATAACAAAATGAACAGCTTCAAACCCCTTTTAGGAATCCTTATAGCAATCGGATTTCTTGTAATGAGCTTCTATCTTATCAAACAAAAGGAGCAACTTGCTGTTGTAATTGGCTATATTGGTATTTTTTGGTGGGGCTCACTTTTGCTTTTTGCAATCTATAAAAAATTAAAAAAAAATAAATAATCTATATCATGAAGTTAGCTACTTATAAAACCAGCAGTTCCGAAGCCCGATTGGGATTTTTACATAATAATTCCGTTATTGACATGGAAGATTTTGGCGAAATATCCAACTTTCCGTTACCAAACGACATGCTAGAGCTTATTGATTTGGGTTTCGAAATTATTGCTGAAATAAATGATTTACTCGAAAATACAGCTTCTGAAGATTTAGCAGAAATTTCTTATTCTTTAGAAGAAGTTACACTATTGGCACCGATTCAAAAACCTAGAAAAAATATTATTGGCATTGGGTTGAATTATACCGAACACGTAGCCGAAAGTGCTAGAACGCTTGATACTACTGGCAAATTACCTCAAAAACCAATTATTTTTTCGAAACCTCCCACAACCGTTACGGCTACCAATACCGAAATTATCAAAAACACCAAGCTCACTTCTCAACTTGATTGGGAAGTGGAACTAGCCGTTGTTATAGGTAAAAAAGGAAAATATGTTCCAAAAGCCGATGCTATGGATTATGTTTTTGGTTACACCGTTATCAATGATATTTCAGCACGTGATTGTCGAAGAGAAGGACAATGGATAGTTTCTAAAGGACAAGATACTTTTGCACCAATGGGACCATTTTTAGTAACCAAAGACGAAATTGAAAATCCGCATAACTTAAATTTGTCTTTAAAAGTAAACGGTATTGAAAAACAAAATTCGAATACTAAGTTCTTGTTATTCAACATAAATGATTTAATTGAAGATTTAAGTACTGTTTTTACTATTGAACCAGGAGACATTATTGCGACAGGAACCCCTGCTGGCGTTGGCGCCGGAAGAAGTCCTCAAGAATTTATGAAAGATGGTGATGTAGTTGAAGCTACTGTGGAAGGAATTGGGACGATTGTGAATACGGTTAAAGAGATTTAAAATTAGTGTTCAGTCTCAGTTTTCAGTTTTCAGACTGTTTACTGTGACTGAGACTGTAAACTAAAATATAGATGAAATATAGAATAGGCCAGATTGTTCCATCTTCAAACGTAACGATGGAAACAGAAATACCCGCAATTTTTAGAGCTAGAGAAACCATATTGCCTGAAAGATTTACATTTCATTCCAGCCGAATGCGAATGAAAAAAGTAACCAAAGAAGAACTTGAAGCTATGGATGCCATGAGTTTAAAATGTGCTCAAGAACTTTCTGATGCCCACGTTGATGTCATGGGTTATGCTTGTTTAGTGGCCATTATGAGTATGGGACGTGGTTATCATTGCGTTTCGGAGGTGAACTTACATCAAGAAACAATAGCCAACGACTACCCTACTCCAATTGTGACTTCTGCGGGAGCTTTAATCAACGGATTGAAAGTTTTAGGAGCACAAAAAATATCAATTATCACTCCCTACATGCGACCGCTGACCGATATGGTTGTTGATTATATCGAAAACCAAGGTATTAAGGTAAAGGAAAGTATTGCACTTGAAATTCCAGATAATTTGGAAGTGGCGGCCCAAAATCCAATGAATTTATTGGAAATTTATAAGCAATTGGACTTAGCCGATGTGGATGTTTTAGTTGTTTCGGCTTGTGTGCAAATGCCATCTCTCGAAGCAATTGATATCATTGAAAAAGAAATCGGAATTCCAGTGACTTCAGCTGCGGTGTGTACCACTTATGAAATGATGAAAAAACTTGGTATTGAAGCTAAATCTGCCATTGGTGGAAGTTTACTCTCTGGTAACTATTAAGAACTTTACAAATCAAATCATCCCAAAACCTATAAATGCAAAAAACTCCAGAAATTCTGGAGTTTTTTTATGTATAAGAAAAATCTATCTTATTTTACGAATTCAATTTTTTGTGCCTCTTCAACATTTTTACTGTCAAAAAAACCTTGTTCATTCATCCAATCATCGCTAAAAACTTTACTCATATATCTCGAGCCATGATCAGGAAAAATAGCTACCACATTACTGTTTTCGTCAAATTCGCCTTCTTCAGCATATTGTCTTAAGGCTTGTAAAACAGCTCCAGAGGTGTATCCCACAAACAAACCTTCTTTTTTAGCAATTTCTCTTGTAGCGTGAGCACTTTCTTCGTCGGTAACCTTCATGAATTTATCAATAACGTCAAACTCTGTTGCCGAAGGAATTAAATTTTTCCCTAAACCCTCAATACGGTAAGGATAAATTTCTTTGCTGTCAAACTCTCCTGTTTCATGGTATTTTTTTAATACCGAACCAAAAGCATCTACACCTAAGATTTTGATATTCGGATTTTGCTCTTTCAAATACTTTGCAGTACCCGATATGGTTCCGCCTGTTCCGCTACACGCTACTAAATGGGTAATTAAACCATTGGTTTGTTCCCAAATTTCAGGGCCTGTGGTTTTGTAATGTGCATCAACATTCAATTGATTAAAATATTGGTTGATGTAAATAGAACCTTTGGTCTCTTCATGCAATCTTTTGGCTACATTATAATACGAACGTTCATCATCAGCAGAAACATGTGCTGGACATACATATACCTTTGCACCCAAACTGCGTAACATATCAATTTTATCTTTTGATGATTTTGAACTCACTGCCAAAATACAGTTATATCCTTTGATGATACTCACCATTGCCAAGCTAAAACCAGTGTTTCCTGACGTAGTTTCAATAATGGTATCGCCAGGAGACAAAATTCCTTGTCGTTCAGCTTCTTCAATAATATATAACGCGATTCGATCCTTGGTGGAATGTCCTGGATTAAAGGCCTCAACTTTGGCATAAAAATTACCTTCTAAATTTTCAGTAACTTTTTTTATTTTAATAAGCGGCGTGCCACCTATTAAACTCAAAACATTATCGTAAGCTTTTATTTCTTCTTTCATAAAAAAAAATGTTACTTGAGACTTTTCAAAAGTACTGAATTACCTCAAAACCTTGCAAATTTAACAAAAAAAAATTAACTATTTCTCAATTCCTTCTAAATCTAATAAAAAAGCAAACTCTTTGGCTAATTCTTTCAAAGCTTCAAAACGACCTGAAGCCCCGCCATGTCCAGCATCCATATTGGTGTCGAGGAATAAAACATTTTTATCGGTTTTTGTAGCTCTTAACTTAGCTACCCATTTAGCTGGCTCAAAATATTGCACTTGCGAATCATGTAAACCTGTAGAAACATACATGTTTGGATAGGCTTGTGCTTTTACGTTATCATAAGGCGAATACGATTTCATATAATCATAATATGTTTTGTCGTTTGGATTTCCCCATTCGTCATACTCTCCTGTTGTCAAAGGAATTGAATCGTCGAGCATAGTAGTTACTACGTCAACAAAGGGCACTTGAGCAATAACACCATTGTATAATTCAGGTGACATATTAACTACAGCCCCCATCAATAGACCACCTGCAGAACCTCCTTCGGCATATAAATGTTCTTTTGAGGTAAATTTTTGCTCAATCAAAAACTTAGAACAGTCGATAAAATCTGTAAATGTATTTTTCTTTTTTAAAAGTTTTCCGTTTTCATACCATTCTCTTCCCAAATCTTCTCCTCCTCTAATATGAGCGATGGCGTATACAAAACCACGGTCTAAGAGTGATAATCGAGTGGAACTAAAGTAAGGATCCATCGTAGAACCATAAGAACCATAAGCATACAGCAATAAAGGATTTTTTCCGTCTTTTTTAATTCCTTTTTTATAAACAATAGATATCGGCACTTTTGTCCCATCAGTGGCTGTGGCCCAAAGGCGCTCTTCGGTATAATTGGCTTTGTTAAACTTTCCGCCTAACACTTCTTGTTCTTTTTTAACCTCTTTAGTTTTGGTTTTCATATTAAAGTCAATCACTGATGAGGGCGTTGCCATTGATTGATAGCTGTAGCGTAAAATATCTGTATCAAAATCAGGATTGGTGCTCGTTCCAGCGGTGTAAGTTTCTATTTCAAAAGGCAAATAATATTCTCCCGTACCACTCCAAGGCATAATACGAATTTTACTCAATCCGTTAGTTCGCTCTGAAACTACCAGATAATCTCTAAAAATATCAATATCTTCTACCAATGTTTCGTTTCTGTGCGGAATTACATCTTTCCAATTTTCTTTGCTTGTAGCATTCTCTGGCGTTTTCATTACCTTAAAGTTGGTTGCCTTATCCTTATTGGTTAGGATATAAAAACTGTCGCCGTAATGCGAAATGCTGTATTCTAAACCTCTAACTCTTGGCTGAAAAACCTTAAACTGTCCTAACGGATCATCACTAAGTAAGGTTCTATATTCAGTAGTTAATGTACTTCCCGACTGAATAACAATATATTTTTTTGATTTTTCTTTGCCAATTCCTACACCAAATGTATCGTCTTTTTCTTCAAAAACAAGGGCATCTTTTTTGACATCCGCTCCAAGTTGGTGCCGAAAAACCTTATCCGAACGTAAAGTTACTTTATCTTGAGTAACGTAAAAAAACGTTTTATTATCATTGGCCCAAACTCCGCTGCCGCTGACGTGCTCTATTTTGTCTGCCAATAGTTCGCCAGTTTCTAGGTTTTTTACTTGCATGGTATAAATACGTCTTCCGACCACATCGGTTGAAAACAAAGCCAATTTATTATCAGGACTCACACTAATACCACCTAGATTAAAGTATGATTTGCCTTTTGCCATGGCGTTACAATCAAACATTATTTCTTCTTTGGCGTCAAGCGAACCTTTTTTTCGTGCATAAATCGGATAATCTTTACCCGTTTCATATCGTGTAATGTAGTAATAGCCGTTTAAAAAATAGGGCACTGAGGAGTCGTCTTCCTTAATTCTGGCTTTCATTTCTTCAAATAAACTTTTTTGAAGTGTTTGTGTATGAGCCGTCATTTTTTGGTAATACTCATTCTCTTTGTTCAGATAATCAATCACTTCTGGATTTTCACGGTCATTGAGCCAATAATAATTATCCACTCGAACATCGCCATGTTTTTCTAAAGATTTAGGAACAATTTTAGCTACTGGAGGTTGTATGTTTTCAGACATTTTTTCGTCGGTTTTTTTATTGCACGAAGTTGCAAAAATAAAACAAAGACTCGCTAATACAGATGCATTTTTCATAAAATTATAGTGTATTTTGAAGTTGCAATTTAATACTTTTGTACTTAAGAAAACTCAAAATTTATAAACAATGTTCGGAGACCTAATGGGAATGATGGGAAAAATCAAAGAAGCCCAACAAAAAGTAGAAGAAACAAAAGAACGATTAAATACCGTTTTGGTAGGGGAACAAAGCGCTGACGGGCTTCTTAAAGTAACTTTAACTGCCAATCGAACTATAAAATCAGTGGAAATTGACGACCAATTATTGGAAGATAAAGAGCAATTAGAAGATTATTTTTTGGTGGTTATGAACAAAGCCATCCAAAAAGCAACGGCCATCAATGAAGCCGAATTGGCGGCAGCTGCTAAAAACGGCCTACCCGAAATTCCTGGTATGGATATGTTTAGATAACATACGTTTTAAGAATTTTGAAATCAAAACAACATTGCTTTACACTTACAGGTATTAATTTTAATTAAAGCTGTACATCTTTTAAATTAAAGATATACGGCTTTTGACTAAAAGATGTATGACTTTTAATCAGAAGTTGTACGTCTTTTTTTATATTTGTTAGGTTAAAAAATTTAATTAATCCTGACACTGTAAAAAAGTATGCCCGTTCAATTTAAAATGATACCAAAGAAAAATAATTTGGTATCGCCTCCGGAAGTAAAATACTATCCTTGTGCTGTAAGTCAAGGAGAAGTAAATTTAGATGATTTAGCTCGAATAGTAGCTAGTAGAACCACCATGAGTAGACCTGATTGTTTTGGTGTCATTATGGCATTAAGCGATGTTATTGGCGAATCCTTAGCCAACGGAAATATTGTGAGAGTAGATAATTTAGGAACTTTTCAACTCAATTTAACCGGTACAGCAGCAGATTCAGTGGAAGCTTTAGGTAAATCAAACATCAAAGAAGCGAAAATTAATTACCGCCCTTCCAAAGAATTAAAAGATAGAATGAAGAAAATTACCTATAAAAGAATGCGATAAATGTTTAAAATTTGGCTCCATAAAAAATTAACATAAATAGCATCTCATTTATTTTATGCTAAGCATAAATCTTGGTGGCTTAGAGGCTTTTCTATGATTTTATCAGGGAGGTTTACTTATTGAGCTGCAACTAATTTGCGCCAGTTTATTAAACGATGATTTGTCTGACAGGTGGTTGTATTAGATTGCAGGTATGGGTTTCGTATGTAGCGTTTCTTTTTTTCTCATTTATGGTGTAATGTTCTGATTAAAACCGAGAATGAATTTATCTTTTTAGGTTTTCTAGCCGTGGCAAAACTATTGCACCATTTTAGAAATTTGTTTTTAGGATTTATAAAATCGCCTTTTACCATTAGTCTTAGTCTTCTTGCCTTTGCTAAAATTTGTTGTGCAATATTAAAAATGGATCTATTCACTACTTTTCTAATCAAAAAAAAACACCCACTAGAATTTCTAGCAGGTGTTTTTAAGTATTGTAATCCGTAGCCTAATGTACGTATTACAATTTTTGAAAAAAAAAGAATTAACCTGCAATATCTTCTCTGAATTTCACGACACGATTTACCAACAATACGACGATTATCTAACAGGACCCACGCCGATAAAAATGAAGCTGTTGGGTTTTTGGGAGTTCTTTTCGCAATCTACTTCCAATCCCCAAAAGACGTATAAAGCGATTAAAAAAGCAACAAACCCTATAAAATACAAACAAGCGGTTGCTGAAATTTTGACTAATGAGATGAAGATTGAAAAAGCGAAGAGAAGATAAAATCTAGCTGATAAATTAATTGAGCAGTTAATCTCTAAAATGAAGAAAATTTTTAATTTTGCTAAAATGCTGATGAAATGAACATAGATACCCGAAAAATAAATTTTGTAAAGGAATTTCTCCAAATTCATAATGAAGAGGTCATTACCAATTTTGAAAAACTTCTTCATCGAGCAAAAGTTGGCATAAATAACGACGAATTTAAACCAATGAGTTTAGAAAAGTTTAATGCTGATATTGACCAATCCTTGCTTGATGCAAAAAGTGGAAAAACAGTTACCGCAAAAGATTTAAAAAATAAGATTGCGAAATGGATTTAGAAGTTCGTTGGACTGAATTTTCCCAAGACCGACTTCACGACGTTTTCGAATATTATAAATACAAAGCTGGTGTAAAAATTTCGCAAAAATTAGTCAATGATTTAGTTGATGAGTCTCTTAGGTTAGAGAAAAATCCATTTATTGGCCAAGTTGAAGAGTTATTAAATGATAGAATTCAAACATATCGTCATTTGATATTCAAAAATTATAAAATCATTTATTAGGTTGACGAAGTAAAAAAAGTGGTTTATGTGTCTCATCTTTTTGATACGAGACAAAATCCTCTAAAAATGAAAAGTTTTTAGTTTTTTTCTTTACACTTCTTGATCGGTCAGGAGGATGTTACTAAAATTTTTAATCATTAGAACTCAACTCGAATTACCGCTTTGCTGTTCAGCAATAGACCTCATAGGTTTTTAAAACCTATCAGGTCTTGCCGAAATAATGTCAAAAATTATCGTATTGAATGCTTGTTAAAATCATTTTTTACTTCAACTTCTCAAGAGTATCAATCACATAACTGTGCATCACTTCTTTATAATCTAAGTGGGTTACAATCCGGAGTTTTCCAGGACCTAAAGAGCTGATAAAAATGCTTTTTTGCTTGAGTTTTTCGATTAATAAATTTTCGTCAAAGCCTTTTTTTAAAGAAAAAATTAGAATATTGGTTTCTACATCTTCTACTTTTTCCACCCAAGGCAGCTTGGCTAAAACTTCGCCTAATTCTCTCGCTCTTCGATGATCATCTACCAAGCGATTTACGTTGTTTTGCAAGGCGTAAATTCCGGCTGCCGCTAAGTAGCCCACTTGCCGCATACCGCCTCCCAGTATTTTCCGAACTCGTAAAGCCCGCTTGATTGTGGCTGCATCACTCACTAAAAGCGACCCAATTGGCGCTCCTAAACCTTTGGATAAACAAACCGAAATGGTGTCAAACACTTTTCCGTACTCAGTAGGGTTTTCTTTTTTGTGCACTAAAGCATTCCAAATTCGGGCTCCATCCATGTGAAATTTCAGGTTATTTTTAGCACAAACTGATTTAATGCGTTTAAACTCTTCAAAATCATAGCAGGCTCCTCCCCCTTTATTTGTGGTATTTTCTACACAGACCAAGCTCGTGAGCGGACTGTGGTAAAATTCTGGGTCGTTTATGGCTTCGGCAACTTGTTCAGCAGTAATCATTCCGCGATTACCGTCGAGTAATTTACATGAAACCCCTGAGTTAAAAGACACACCACCGCCTTCATAATTAAAAACGTGGGCATATTTATCGGCAATTAATTGTTCGCCGGGTTGTGTATGTAGTTTTATAGCCGTTTGATTGGCCATGGTTCCTGACGGAAAAAAAAGTGCCGCTTCCATGCCAAAAATTTGAGCTACCATATTTTCGAGTGCAATAACCGTTGGGTCTTGTTTGTACACATCATCGCCTACTTGAGCCTGAAACATATACCTGAGCATTTCTGGAGACGGTTTGGTTACGGTATCACTGACTAAATTAATTTCCATTTATTTAAAAGGATGTCTTATTTTTGTATTCTAAACTTGATGAATTCCGTGAACCCTAGCCCTGATGGAAGCGGCATCCTGTCATTGCCTAGAACGAAGCAATCCAATCGAAAGATTGCTTCGTTCTTGGCAATGGCAGATACAGCGTACAGCAGGAAATAGCTCCAAATTCATCGCAAAAATAAACTAATTTATGACAAATGCCGAACAAATTAAAGGTATTGTGGAGCGCCTTGGTGCGTTAAGGAGGTATCTTTGACGTGGATAAAAAACTCATCGAAATTTCAAACGAGGAGGAAAAAACACTAGCTCCTGATTTTTGGAATAATGCTAAAGAGGCCGAGGCACACATTAAAGTCTTACGGTCCAAGAAAAAGTGGGTTGAAGATTACAACAAAGCTGTTTTACTGGGTGAAGAATTGCAGTTGGCCTACGAATTTTATAAAGAAGGCGAACTTTCTGAGGAAGAGCTTGATGAACAATATTTTCTAGCCAATTCGCATTTAGAAAACCTAGAATTTAGAAACATGCTCTCTGAGGAAGGCGATAGTATGAGTGCCGTTTTACAAATTACGGCAGGAGCTGGAGGTACGGAAAGTTGCGATTGGGCTTCAATGCTGATGCGAATGTACATGATGTGGGCCGAAAAAAGTGGTTATAAAATTAAGGAACTCAACTTTCAGGAAGGTGACGTAGCAGGAATTAAAACGGTAACACTTGAAATTGAAGGCGATTTTTCGTTTGGTTACTTGAAGGGTGAAAACGGTGTACATCGTTTGGTGCGTATTTCTCCTTTTGATAGTAACGGAAAAAGGCATACGTCTTTTGCTTCGGTTTATGTGTATCCCTTGGTAGATGATACGATTGAAATTGACATCAATCCAGCTGATATTGAAATCATTACATCTCGATCGAGTGGCGCTGGAGGGCAAAACGTAAATAAGGTGGAAACAAAAGTTCAATTATTTCATAAACCTACCGGAATTCAAATTCAATGTTCAGAAACGCGTTCTCAGCAAGATAATAGGCAGCGAGCGATGCAAATGTTACGTTCGCAATTGTATGAAATTGAGCTAAAAAAACAAATGGCTCAACGAGCGGATATCGAAGCTGATAAAATGAAAATTGAATGGGGTTCGCAAATTAGAAATTATGTTTTACATCCCTATAAATTGATAAAAGACGTGAGAAGTCAATACGAAACGAGTGATGTAGATGGCGTTTTGAATGGCAATATCGATGCATTTTTGAAAGCTTACTTGATGATGATGGGTCAAAAAGAAGAAGAGTAAAACGTAGAATCCTGCAAAAAATAAATTTGCAGGATTTTTTTTGGAAAATAGTAAAGACCGCAGTACTTAATAAAAAACTAAAAATTTGTGCTACAATAGTATGTATGGTATTGTTTTTTAACCTTAATTTGTTAGAAATAGTACAAACCAAAAGTATTTAACATGAGCATAAAATCATTTTCAGTCCAAGAAATTAATCAAGTTATTCAAGGAACTATTATTGGTACTACAACTCAACTCATTTTAGCGCCACAGCAGTTAGAAAAAGCAACTGCTAACGACATATCTTTCATTGGCAACAAAAAATATGAACGATTATGGAATAATTCGAAAGCTAGTGTGGCCATTGTTAATGAAGATATTGGTATTGAACCCGGCGAAAACAGAGCATTTATTAAAGTCAAAAATGCCGATTTGGCTCTTTCGAAAGTACTCGAACTTTTTGCAGAAGAACCACCTGTTTTTCATCAAAAAATTCATTCCACGGCGGTTATCGACGCTTCGGCTGTTATTCACGAAAATGCCGAAATTGGTGCAAATTGCTACATCGGACCTCAGGCTGTTATTGGTAAAAACGTACGAATTTATCCTAATGTAACTATTTTAGACGAATGTACCATTGGCGACCGAACCGTGATTTGGTCAGGTACGGTGGTAAGAGAACGTTGTCATGTAGGAACAGATTGTATTATTCATCCTAACGCTACGATTGGAGCGGACGGATTTGGATTCAGACCTTGTCCTGAAAGAGGATTAGCAAAAATTCCTCAAATCGGGAATGTCGTTATTGGAAATTGGGTAGAAATAGGTGCAAACTCATGTATCGATCGTGGAAAATTTAGCTCGACAATAGTTGGCGACGGCTGTAAAATTGATAATTTGGTTCAAATCGGACACAATTCTGTTTTAGGAAAGTTTTGTATCATGGCGGGAAATAGCGGTTTAGCCGGATCTGTCACGTTAGGAAATGGAGTAATCATTGGTGGCAGTGCTTCTATAAAAGATCACACTACCATTGGCGATGGTGCAACTGTAGGAGCTGGTTCTGGCGTTACGGCAGATATTCCGGCAGGAAAAGTAATGCTTGGTTATCCTGCTGTGGAAGCAAGAGAAGCATTGAAACAATGGGCTATTTTAAAACGATTGGTGAGAGAATCGAGCGGACAAAAATAACTTATTTGGTCTGCAATTAACGATGCAAAGCAGGTATACAGCATAAAAAAAGTTCGACCATAAGTCGAACTTTTTTTGTGTAAAATATTTTGATTTTTAAAACAATGTCACTAAGAAGTAAATGAATGCCGCAATCAATCCTGATACAGGTATGGTTAAAATCCAAGCCCACAGTAAGTTGATAGTAACTCCCCATCGCACGGCAGAAACTCTTTTAGTGATTCCAACACCAATGATACTTCCCGTAATAGTATGCGTTGTTGACACGGGAATTCCAAAATGTTCTGATAAATATAAAGTCATAGCACCCGCCGTTTCGGCACTAACGCCTTCGAGAGAATTTACCTTTGTTATTTTAGATCCCATGGTTTTTACAATTTTCCAACCGCCACTCATTGTTCCGATGGCAATAACGGTGAAACTCACAAATGGTACCCAAGAATAATCTTCCACAAAATATTTAAAAGTATCTTCAGCGTTTATATAATTGGGGTCGAAATCAACTTTTAAATGATAATAAATTACAGCTGCACCGATGATTCCCATTACTTTCTGAGCATCATTGGCTCCATGACCAAGACTAAAAAGAGCCGATGATACAAGCTGCAAGCGTTTAAACCATTTATCGGCCTTACTGGGGCTTACCTTTCGGCAAATATTCATGATTAAAATGGTTAGAAAATAAGCAATGGTCATCCCTATTAATGGCGCCAAAAATATAAAAGCTACCGTTGGAATTACTTTTACATAATTCACCACGTCTACCCCATCAACCGCTAATGCACCAGCTTTGGCCAATGCAGCACCCATAAAACCACCCAATAATGTATGTGAAGAAGATGACGGGATTCCTAATTTCCAGGTTAATAAATTCCACGTGATTGCGGCAATCAAACCTGCAAAGATAACCTCCAGGGTGATAAAGTTTTCGTTTACCGACTTCGCAATTGTATTACCAATTTTAAATTCACCAATCCAATATTTAGAAATAAAATAGGCTAAGAAGTTAAAAAAGGCTGCCCACAAAACCGCCTGAAACGGCGTAAGCACTTTAGTAGCTACAATGGTGGCAATTGAATTGGCTGCATCATGAAAACCATTGATGTAATCAAAAACTAAAGCCAGTATAATTATAATGATAAGTAAAGTCATGGGTACTATTTTCTGGTTAAAACAATTAAAAAAATTAAGAATGTTTAACCGCGATAGATTCTAAAACGTTTGCCGCGCTTTTGCATTTATCAGTTGCAGTTTCTAATGTTGACAATACTTCTTTATATTTGATAATGTTTTTAGCATCAGTTTCATTTTCGAAAATATCAGCAACTGCCTTATCGTAAACTGTATCCGACTTGTTTTCTAGTTTGTTAATTTTAGCACAAGCATCAGTAATGTTTGTTAAGTTTTTAAGGTTGCGCAATTCTCTTACAGCCATATCAATCTGCTGACACGCTTCTAAATTAATCTCTGTTAATTTTCTGATTGATTTAGTAATTTTATCTACTTGATACAGCTTCATTCTATTTGAAGCGCCATGGATGTTTCCGGCGATGTTGTCTATGGCAGTACTGAGAGAGTAAATGTCCTCACGGTCGAATGGAGTAATAAAATTTCGACTTAATTCTAAATTGATTTGTCTAGCAATATCTTCAGCAATCTGCTCTAGTTCCTCAATTTTCGAAAAGAGTCGACCGCGTTGTGAAGCTGGTAAATTCACTACCTCATGTAGCGTAGTTGCCATTAAAATCAAATTACTGGTAGCTTGTTCAAACATTGGAAAGAATTTTTTATCTTTCGGAACAAAATACTGAAAAATACTATTTACATTCATGGGGTAGTTTTTATTGGTGCAAAAGTAGGTTTTCAATGTTAAGCTAATATTAAATTATAATCAATTACACTTTAATATTCACTGATGAACTTTACCCTAATTTACTACACTATTTCAAACGATTTCGTAATTTAGCCGAGAAAATTTTATAACTATTTAATCTAATTGATATTTCCTACTTATGGATTTGAATTTCAACAAAAACGAAGACCACAACAAACTCTTATTGTCTGACCTGAAACACCGATTTTCAAAAGTTAAAATGGGTGGCGGCGAAAAGCGTATTGCTAAACTGCATGGAGAGGGAAAGATGACGGCTCGCGAACGCATTGACTACCTGCTTGATGATGATAAAAACAGTATAGAGGTTGGAGCATTTGCCGGAGAAGGAATGTATGCCGAGCATGGAGGTTGTCCGTCGGGTGGTGTTGTTGTGAAAATAGGTTTTGTGCAAGGAAAGCAATGTATTGTGGTAGCGAATGATGCCACAGTAAAAGCCGGAGCTTGGTTTCCTATTACTGGAAAAAAGAATTTACGGGCTCAAGAAATAGCTATGGAAAATAGACTACCTATTATCTATCTGGTAGATAGTGCAGGAGTTTATTTGCCGTTGCAGGACGAAATTTTCCCTGATGTAACTCATTTTGGCCGTATTTTTAGAAACAATGCCGTTATGAGTAGTTTGGGAATTACGCAAATTGCCGCCGTAATGGGAAGCTGTGTAGCCGGTGGTGCATACCTTCCTATCATGTCTGATGAAGCATTAATTGTAGATAAAACGGGAAGTATTTTTTTAGCAGGCAGTTATTTAGTTAAAGCAGCAATTGGAGAAAGTATTGATAATGAAACACTTGGTGGAGCTACAACGCATTGCGAAATTTCGGGAGTTACTGATTATAAAGCCAAAGATGATAAAGATGCTTTAGATAAAATTAAAAATATCGTTAGTAAAATTGGCGATTATGAAAAAGCGGGGTACAACCGTGTTAAAGCCATCAAACCGGCTTTAGACGAAAAGGAAATCTATGGAATTTTGCCAAAAGCAAGAAATGAACAATATGATATGATGGAAATCATCAATCGTTTGGTAGACAACTCGGAATTTGAACCTTACAAAGAGGGTTATGGACAAAGTATTATTACGGGTTATGCACGAATTGACGGTTGGGCCGTAGGAATTGTAGCCAATCAACGAAAAGTTGTAAAATCCAAAAAAGGAGAAATGCAGTTTGGAGGAGTCATTTATTCAGATTCGGCAGATAAAGCCACTCGTTTTATAGCCAACTGCAACCAGAAAAAAATTCCGTTGGTTTTCCTGCAAGATGTTACCGGCTTTATGGTAGGTTCAAAATCAGAGCATGGCGGGATTATTAAAGATGGCGCTAAAATGGTGAATGCTGTTTCTAATTCAGTTGTGCCAAAATTTACGGTTATTATTGGAAATTCATACGGTGCTGGAAATTATGCTATGTGTGGAAAAGCATACGACCCAAGATTAATTTTTGCATGGCCAAGTGCAGAATTAGCAGTGATGGGCGGCACTCAAGCCGCAAAAGTTTTGGCTCAAATAGAAGCCTCTTCTTTAAAAGCGAAAGGTGAGGTTGTTGATGAGGAAAAAGAAAAGGAACTTTTTGATAAAATAAAAGCCAATTATGATGCACAAGTTTCTCCTTATTATGCTGCGGCTCGACTCTGGACAGACGCTATTATTGACCCACTCGATACGCGAACGTGGATTTCTATGGGAATCAATGCCGCAAATCACGCCCCAATTGAAAAGAAATTTAATTTGGGAGTTATCCAAGTTTAAATTTGTAAAGAGAAAAATAATACAATTTCTATCCATTTGAATTAATAATTGATTGCTATGTTCAAAATATTTTTGTTTCTAAATAGAACGTTTTTACCGAGTTACACCAAGAAGCAATTGGATTTAAGCAAGGCAACTAAGTCTCAAAAGGCAATAATAGCTTGGAAATATTATGTCTTGTGCAAAACAATGGAGTAAATCATTTTTTAATAGTAAACCAAATTGATTATCAGAGTCATACTATTTATTTAGCTGTAGATGTTACTTTTTTTTAGATTTTAGTTTGCTTACTCGTAATAGATCACTATATTTGCACCCGAAATAAAGGCCTCGTGGCGCAACTGAATAGCGCACTTGATTACGGCTCAAGAGGTTACTGGTTTGAATCCAGTCGAGGTCACAAAAACCAATTTTAAGAAGCGAATAGCTTGTGTAGAAATACATAAGTTGTTCGCTTTTAATAGTTTAGGGATATGCGAAAAATTTTATTACTCACAAATAACGGTATTTGTTTACCGAATTGTTTACCGACAATGACCTTTGGCAAACTTAATTGCAAAGTTCGGTTGAGAACCGACTATGTAAAAGCAAATTGTAGAGAGGTCACAAAAACCAATTTTAAGAAGCGAATAGCTTGTGTAGAAATACATAAGTTGTTCGCTTTTAATAGTTTAGGGATATGCGATACGAATCAAGATTGTTAACAATCAAATGACTAGAATAAATCGCTATATATACTGGTGCTGATAAGTAATAATTCTTTTTTAAGTTGTAGGGACGAACTTAGTACCGGTACATTTATTGTCTTTCTACTTTTAAAAATAGGTATTGATGGCAACTAAAAAAAATGTAATGGGTGTAATCGTACCTAAAAAAGAAGTAAAGCATATAATTATTGACATCAAAAAAAAGCAAAAACCTGGGTGGCTATGATGGCAGGTAACGGCGAAAAAATATTGGACATGAGAGCCGTTATGAAATAAATAGAAGTATGGTTTTTTAAGAATTGTTTTTAAAATAATTTTAACGCTTTTGTGCCTTAAAAAAACCAATGGTAGGCGGTTTATCGTTTGTATAATTTTGTTTTGAGTTGGGCGGTTGTTACACAAATATCATAACCTTTTTTTCTAATCCCTTTATCAAAACTCTATCCGAAGTCCAAATTTTGTGCTTTTTATAAAGATTTAACGCGACAAAAACATATCATCAGGATCAATATCATTTACTATTTCGGTTGCCAAATCAATATATTCACTTGGAATAGTTTTCGTTTCGATTACCTTGATTTTAGTTCTTACTATTTTTATTTGTTCTATTAATTCAAGTTTAGAGTAGGGCGACAATACTAAAATTTTATCAAAATGTTTGTTAATTTCATCAAAAACAAAATTGGGCACAAAAATTTGAATTTTTATTTGTTCATTAATTATTTTAAAACTGTTCCCCGTGGTGTAATTAATGCACTAAAAATTAGATTACTATCTGTAATTACTATCATTATAGTGGTTGTATTGTTCTATTAATTTTTTGTGCATTTCTTTATTTACTTCTTTAGATAATTGCATAATCAACTTTTGTTTACTTATTTTTGATTTAGAAGTAGTTGATTTTTCTAATCCTGTTTTTGGTAAAACCTCAAGTATTAATCCTTTTTCTTTGGCAATATTTAATAAAAATGTCAAATCTTTTTCTGAGTTGCTTTTTAAAATCAATGTTCCATAATTTCTATTTTTAAAACACAAATAGACAAAAAACGTACTACATTTTTGTAACACGTTTTTTTTGCTTAACTAAAAATTGACAGACTTACAATTTTCTGGTCGTACGCTCCTAACAACTTCCCTAAATTGCTTCGGTTGGCACTAAGCTCGTAATAAACGTTACCGGTGGCTGAAACTCGCTTTCCTGGTTTCTTGGCTTGGTGCTTTTTGTCTTTTGAACGTTTTGAGGTTCTGGTTTGTCGGTTTGCTTTACTTAATGCTTTTTTGACCGCTGGCTTTTTGGCTGTTGCTTTGATTACAACTAGGGTTTTGATTTCAAGGTTCTATAAACATTATCTCATTATGTAAAGCTTTTTTCAGGAAAACAGAACTCTTTACCTCCTATTCCGAAAAACTTTGTTACTTTGTAAAAAAATTAAAAAAATGATTGAAGCAGTCCATATTCAGAAGTATTATGACGATTTACAAGTGCTTAAAGGAGTCGATTTACACATTAAACAAGGAGAAATTGTTTCTATTGTGGGTGCATCGGGTGCTGGTAAAACAACTTTGCTTCATATTTTAGGCACTTTGGATGCTCCGTCTGCTGTGCCAAATGCTAAACTCATAATTAATGGTGAGAATGTCTTGCAGCTCAAAGATAAAGCGCTTTCGAAATTCCGGAATTTGAATTTGGGATTTATTTTTCAGTTTCATCAGTTATTACCTGAGTTTACTGCATTAGAAAATGTGTGCATACCGGCATTTATAGCCCAAAAAAACAAATCAGAAACCGAAAAGGAAGCCATTAGACTGCTAGAATATTTGGGTCTAGGACACCGAATAAAACACAAACCTAACGAACTTTCGGGTGGAGAACAACAGCGTGTAGCCGTAGCGAGAGCTTTGATTAATAAACCCGCCATTATTTTTGCAGATGAACCTTCGGGAAATTTAGATACTGTATCCGCTGAAAATCTGCACCAACTGTTCTTTAATTTACGCGATGAATTCGGACAAACATTTGTGATTGTGACGCATAACGATGATTTTGCCAACATGGCTGACCGAAAATTAATTATGGTAGATGGGTTAATTTCAAAATAACATGCTGATCATCTTACTTTCATGGATTTACATTATTTTTACCTCCATAAATTTTGGCTTGGTAACGGATAGCGTCTTTCGTTTAAGGAATAAGAATTTTGCAGTGACCGCCTTTTTAGGTCTTTTTTCGATTACGATATTGGCAAGTATTTGGGCTTTTTTCGGGCGAATCAACAGTGAGTTTCATATCATATTATTGCTTACTAACATTTTGATTTTTTATAACTACAGAAGCTTACTTGCTGCAAGTTATAAATCGCTATGTACTTCAATTGTAGCACTATCAAATGGTTTAAAAATTCTTTTAAGCATTTATCTGTTTTTACTAATTGCACAATCAAGTACAGCACCCTATGTTATTGATAATGAGTCTTATTACATACAAACTATTAAATGGTTTAATGAATATGGTTTTGTAAAAGGATTGGCAAACTTACACCTCTATTTAGGACAAGCAAGTGGATGGCATGTTACACAAAGCGTTTTTAATTTTTCTTTTTTATACCCAAATTTGAACGATTTGAGTGGGTTTTGTCTTTTGTTAGGCCTACTTTTTTCAATTGAGAAACTTGAAGAATTCCATAAAAATTCGGAGATAAACTATCTTTTGATGGGAGCCTTTCCGCTGGCGAGTGTTTATTTTTTTCAATTTATAAGTGCTCCATCGCCAGACATTCCGATTTATGTATTGACTTTTGTGGTGCTGTTTTATTTTTTGGAAAATTTCAAGAATTGCCCACCAGAAAAATTCAACCTCATAGTGATTTTAGTACTTTTCATGTTATACATCAAATCGACATCGATTGTGTTTGCATTTCTTCCGGTGGTTCTTTTGTTTCAAAATTTCAAAATTTTATCTAAAAAACTAGTCATCCCCTCACTTATTTCAATCCTAATTTTGGTTCTTTTTATCTCCAAAAACATGATGGTAAGCGGTTCGATATTTTTTCCATCAAAATTTTTAGCCTCATTATCAATTGATTATAGCATTCCGAAGATTATTGAAAGCAATTATTACAACCTCATTACCTATTTTGGATACCAGCTCACACCAACCCAATACGAGGCAATGGCGGCACATGAATTGGTTCTGCATTGGATTTCCTTGCCGAAAATCAATGGTTTGTTCAATAAATTAAGTCTTTTGATTCTATTCATTTCACCCTTTTTTATTTTTAAATTTTACAACAAAAAATCGCTTTGGGTGCTGTACATCTTTATGGTTTTACAACTTATCCTGCTTTTAAGCACATCGCCACAGTACCGTTTTTTCATGAATTTCACGATTTTCTTTGGTCTTTTTTGTTTGATTTGCTTGTTTCGGAAAAGGAATTTGATTCTCCTATTGCATTTCGCAGGAGCCGTTCCTGTCGCTTTTCTACTCTATTTTACTGTATCATTTTCTGCTTTAACTAATAATAAATTTATGACAGAAAACAGTACTTTTTCGTTAAAAATGCTGGTAAAGCCAGAACCTAATACTAAAATTAAAACCAATTTCGAAGTTATTGAATTAGGAAATTTAAAGTACAATTCTCCTTTAGAAAACGAGTTTTTTTATGGTACAAGTGATGGTTTACTGCCTTGTGTGAATAAAGTGCAAATAGAATACTTTAGAAAAAACTATGGTTACATCCCGCAAATGCGAACTACGGACTTAAAAGACGGATTTTATTCTAAAAAAATAGCAGCAGATGAATAAAGGAGAATTAAAAGAATTTCTTGACGAAAAAGTACATTTATACAACCGTCCTGATTTTATTGACAGCGATCCAATTCAAATTCCGCATCGGTACAGCATAAAAGAAGATATCGAAATTTCGGGATTTTTAAGTGCTACAATAGCTTGGGGCAACCGAAAAATGATTATTAATAATGCCACAAAAATGATGCATTTGATGGGAAATTCGCCCTTTGATTTTGTGATGTCGCATCGTTCAAAAGACTTAGATAGTTTAGATAATTTTGTGCATCGCACTTTTAATGCCACTGATTTTAAAATTTTTGTCAAAGGAATTAAAAATATTTACCTCAATCACAATGGGTTAGAACACTTTTTTAGCCACGTTGAAAATAATTCCGTTCAAAAAAATATTAGTGATTTTAAAAAAGTTTTTTTTGAAATCGAACATGAAAAGCGTAGTGAAAAACACATTTCAGACCCATTGAATAATTCGGCGGCTAAACGTATAAATATGTTCCTACGATGGATGGTAAGAAATGACCAGGCAGGGGTAGATTTTGGTTTATGGAAGCAGGTTTCTCCTGCTTTTTTATCTTGTCCGCTGGATGTACATTCTGGAAATGTAGCTCGAAAATTAGGGTTACTATCCCGAAGTCAAAACGATGCAAAAGCATTGGCAGAATTAGACCAAAATTTACGAATTTTAGATCCGCATGATCCTGTAAAATACGATTTTGCACTTTTTGGTTTAGGCGTTTTTGAAGGTTTTTAAAAATTTGTAGAACTTAAAAAAATAGTTTTATTATACTTTAGTGAAAAAATTCTTTGGCAATTTTAAAATTATTAACTTTAGTTTAGATATAATAACAATAATAAATTTAGAAATTAGGTCTGCAAAAGATGAATTGCATGCATGCACAGTATTTTTTCCTGACGTATTAAAATTTTAATTATTCGATTATGTTACGACCTACAGATACTCATGATTTAATAGAAGAACTACTTTCTACACGTAAAAAATCAGTAAATGAAAATGACCTTCTCAATGAGGTTGAAGCTATTTTTAAAAAAAATAGTGAAGAAAGAGAGGCTATTTCAAAAAAAATAAAATCCAGCACCGTAACAAATGTTAATGTGTTACAGTTTGATTTGTTAGAAACTGATAAAATTTTTCATATAGAGCAAATAAAAAAAGTTTGTATAGCTAATCGATTACGTTTTTTAGACAGTACGCTTTTTAAGAATGAAATTCCAGAAGAGGCAATCACTAAAATAAACCATTTAGAAAAAAAGCACTTAACCACGCTAGATGGTTTTAAAATTATGGCGCCAAGTAAGGCATTCGAATTAGTCAACTATGACGACCCCTTACTTTTTGTGCCCATGGATAATGATTATTATTATTTGATTCACAAATGGGGAAATGATTTAGCATGGTATCGAAAGTTGGCCGTCTTACCGGTTAAAAACATGCTTACTTTTATAATCGCTTGTGGTATTGTAAGTGCTTTACTTACAGCAATTTGTCCTGTTGGAAACTTAGGAAAAAATATGGCTCTGGCTCCATTAATCTTATTTTTATTTATGTTTAAAAGCGTTATAGCAGCTAGTGGATATTACTTTTTTGTGTCTGGCAGAAATTTTAATTCGGAAATTTGGGACAGAAAATTCAAAGAAAATTAAAGTTGTAAGCATAAAAAAAAACCTCCAAAATTTGGAGGTTTTTATTTATCAAGAAGGTTAGAATTAGTTTCCTCCTTTTTCCATTTTTGCTTTTAATTCGGCTAAAATATCATTGTTATCACCTAAAGTTGCAGGTGCGTTATTGTTAGTATTAGAAGAACTAGCGTTGTTTTCAGCATTAGCTTTTACATTTTTTTCCTCTTCTTCTCTGAAGATTGCAGTGTGTGAAGCTACTACTCTTTTGAATTCTTTATTGAACTCAATTACTTTGAAATCAACTTTGTCGCCTTTTTTCAATTTTTTACCGTCTTCTTTTTCTAAATGACGTGTTGGAATAAAAGCTACTACATCATCTCCAAAATCTACAGTTGCACCTTTGTCAACGATTTCAGAAATTTCACCGTTGTGAATAGTTCCTACAGCATAAGCATCTTCATGTTTATCCCAAGGATTATCTGTAGTTTGTTTGTGACCTAAAGATAATTTACGTCCATCAACATCTAATTCTAGAACTACTACGTCTAACTTTTCGCCAACGTTTACAAACTCAGATGGATGTTTGATTTTCTTAGTCCAAGACAGGTCAGAAATATAAATCAAACCATCAATTCCTTCTTCTAATTCTACGAAAATTCCGAAGTTAGTAAAGTTTCTTACGATACCTGTATGTTTAGAACCTACTGGATATTTAGAAGTAATATCAGTCCAAGGGTCTTGCGTTAATTGCTTGATACCCAATGACATTTTACGATCATCTCGGTCTAAAGTTAAGATAACAGCTTCTACTTCATCACCTACTTTTACGAAATCTTGAGCACTTCTTAAGTGAGTAGACCAAGACATTTCAGAAACGTGGATTAAACCTTCAACTCCTTCAGCTACTTCAATGAAAGCACCGTAATCAGCTATAACTACTACTTTTCCTTTCACTTTGTCACCTACTGCAAGATTAGCATCTAATGCATCCCAAGGGTGAGCGTTTAATTGTTTCAATCCTAGTTGAATTCTTGTTTTCTCATCATCGAAATCAAGGATTACAACGTTTAATTTCTGATCTAATTCAAGTACTTCACTTGGGTGGTTGATTCTAGACCAAGAAAGGTCAGTAATATGAATCAATCCATCCACACCACCTAAGTCAATAAACACACCATAAGAAGTAATGTTTTTAACAACACCTTCTAATACTTGTCCTTTTTCTAATTGACCGATGATTTCTTTTTTCTGTACTTCGATATCTGCTTCGATAAGTGCTTTGTGCGAAACTACAACGTTTTTAAATTCGTGATTGATTTTCACCACTTTAAATTCCATTGTTTTGTTTACGTACACATCGTAGTCTCTAATTGGTTTAACATCAATTTGAGATCCTGGTAAGAACGCCTCGATTCCGAAAACGTCTACAATCATACCGCCTTTCGTTCTGCATTTAACAAAACCATTAACGATTTCGCCTGTTTCATTTGCAGCAATAACACGATCCCATGCTTTGATAGTACGTGCTTTTCTGTGCGATAATACCAATTGACCTGTTTTGTCCTCACGGATGTCAATTAATACTTCTACTTTATCACCTACTTTTAAATTTGGATTGTAACGGAATTCGTTTAAAGAAATAACACCTTCTGATTTAGCGTTGATATCAACGATTGCATCTCGGTCTGTAATTCTTACTACAACACCCTCTACTACTTCCTCTTGATCAGTAGCAATAAATGTTTTTGCAACTAATTCTTCAAACTCTTGTAAGTTTTTTTCATCTACGGCCTCGATACCTTCTTCAAAGTTGTGCCAGTTAAAATTTGATAAAAACTCTTCTTGTGACTTGTTAATTTCAGACATTTGTTCTGATTAAAAATTTGTATTCTGTGTTTTTTGCGTTTCTTAATGCGATAAAAAAAACAGAAGTTGTTTTACTTAAATATTTGATTCCTAATAGAAACGCTAATCGCTAAAAGGTCTGCAAAAGTAATACTTATATTTTGATTTTCAAAAATAAATAAGAAGCTTTTACCTCTAAAAAAAAGTCCGACAAATAATGCCAGAATGTAATGGTATATCAGATAATTTTACCTCGAATAATTAGGCGCTTCTTTAGTTATCGTTACGTTATGCGGATGACTTTCGTTTATTCCGCTTGCGGTAATGCGAACAAACCGACCCGTTTCTTGCAATGTTGGAACATCTTTTGCGCCACAATATCCCATTCCAGCTCGAAGTCCGCCAATAAATTGCTGCATACTTTCGTTTAATTCTCCTTTATATGGAACGCGACCTACAATTCCTTCGGGTACTAATTTTTTTACATCGTCTTCGACATCTTGAAAGTAGCGGTCTTTTGAACCTTCTTTCATGGCCTCCACAGAACCCATACCGCGGTAGGATTTGAATTTTCTTCCTTCAAAGATAATGGTTTCACCTGGAGATTCTTTTGTTCCTGCTAGAAGCGAACCCAACATCACACAATCAGCTCCCGCTGCAATGGCTTTTGGAATATCGCCTGTGTATCGAATTCCACCATCGGCAATTACAGGAACACCTGAGCCTTTTATAGCAGCTGCCACTTCTAAAACCGCCGAAAACTGCGGAAAACCAACACCTGCCACAATACGTGTGGTACAAATCGAGCCCGGTCCGATACCCACTTTTACACCATCGGCTCCATTTTCTACTAAAAAAAGAGCTGCTTCTGGTGTGGCAATATTTCCTACTATAACATCAATATTGGTAAACCTAGCTTTAATTTCTTTCAAAACATTCACCACGCCTTGTGTATGTCCGTGGGCTGTATCAATAATCAAGGCGTCTACTCCAGCGTTAACTAAGGCTTCTGCTCTTTGAACGGCATCTCCGGTAACGCCAATGGCAGCTGCTACTCTCAACCGACCATAAACATCTTTATTCGCGATTGGTTTTTGCGTAAGCTTCGTGATATCTCTAAAAGTGATTAATCCTACCAGCGTATTCTCAGCATTTACCACTGGCAATTTTTCAATTTTATGTCCTTGCAAGACAATTTCGGCTTCGGCCAAAGAAGTACCTTCTGCAACCGTTACTAAATTTTTAGACGTCATTACTTCTACAATAGGTCGTGCACTGTTTTTTTCAAAACGCAAATCACGGTTGGTTACAATGCCTTGTAATTTTTTATGCTCGTCTACAATCGGAATGCCGCCAATACCAAATTCTTTCATGGCATTTTTAGCATCTGCAATGGTAGAATTTAGAGGCAAAGTGACTGGATCGATAATCATGCCTGATTCGGCACGTTTCACTTTTCGAACTTTAGCTGCTTGCTGTTCGATGGTCATGTTTTTATGTAGAACTCCAATGCCACCTTCTTGTGCAATAGCAATGGCCATCGAACTTTCAGTAACGGTATCCATAGCTGCGGAAACTATAGGGACATTTAAAGTAATATTTCGGGAAAATTTTGTTTGAATATTGACCTCTCTAGGAAGTACACTTGAAAAGTTAGGAACTAATAAAACATCATCGTAAGTAAGACCTTCTCCGATAATTTTTTTTTGATGTGCAATCATTGCCTTTTGAAGTTGTGGTTAAATTGCGTGCAAATGTACAGAAAAATTTGCTATATGTTAAATTAAATTTTCCTTAATAAATAAAATTGTCCAAAATAACGAAATTCGATTCTTTCAGTTTTGGAACGTTTTTCTGACGACAAAAAAATAACTGGTACTGAAACAATATTTTTCAAAGAAAACAGCCTAATCTTCTTTTGAAGGTATGGCCTCTTTATTGACGTTTTCTATGGTTTTCTTTTCATTTTTATCTTTTTTTTCTGGAAAGCTAAAATAGTCAGGTTCTGGCTCAGAATCGGATATATAGGTATTAACTGAAAGTTTATCAATTTTATGTTTCGTAAAAAATCGGTTGACTAATTCTCTAAAAGTATTAAAATCAATTTCATACGTAATACCTACGCCTTGGGTGTATCCGATACCTTCTCCTATATAATTAATGTCGTTTTCTCTATTAAAAACCCTGAGATTCATACTTCCGTCTTCGTTAACGCGGTATTGAATTTCTACATTTCCTACAATGGCTGATTCATTAATTCCTCCTACCGGAACCCCTAGTTTACCGTTTACCGTGATTCGTTCGTTGATTTGTGTAGAAACCGTAAACCCAACCGAACCATCCGATTCTCGTCCTGGCGTTCTATCGGCCGATACAATATCAATTCCTACTTTCAACTTATCGTCTGGATTTTGAAAAATATCATCAAAGATTCCGCCGGCAGTTTCAAATAAATTTCGTGTTAAAGCACTTTGATTTACACCATCTTGACTCAAAAATCCTCCAGTACTTAGGAGTGTTAAAGCTTGGGTTTGTCGGATATCTTTGTCACCTAATTTAGTTTGAATTTCTGATTTTAAAACTGAACTTACCGTGGGAAAATTAATCTGAAAATCAGGTTCTGGACTACTCAAACTACCTGTTATGCCAATTCCAACTTCTACAGGAATACGTCGATTGATGGATGGATTGTCTAATAATACAGAAGGATTTGCACTGGCTTTGTAAATTGCTTCTAAATTTAAACGCGCTCGTAACGGATCGCCTTCCCAAACGATAGTACTGTATTTTTTTATTTCAAAACGTTTGTCAATAATTCCGCGGTAGTTAAAATTATAGTTTCCTTCGTAGATTTGATAATCTCCCGTCATGTTAAACTTTCCTAACGTGTTGATTTCGAGTAATAAAGTTCCGTTTCCTCGGCCTTTCATTCCATGTCCGGTAGCTCGGTCTAATATTACTTCAATTTCTGCATTTGGGGTAATATCCAAGTCAAAACTCAACTCCAATCCCTTGTAAGTATTTGTAGGTGTGAAAATTCCGTTTTTTAAATTATCTTTTTCCACGCGAGAAAGAAAATGCATAAAACTTTTGTTTCCAACGGATTCACTGTTGTTAATCGGAATTTTAATAAATGTTCCTTCTCGTGAAGCAGCTTTAACATCAATCAACAAACCATCTGTAGGTCCAACAATTTTGGCTGTACCGTTGATAAACGCCGTACCAAAATAGGCGGCATCTTCGGCATCTTTGGTGTCTAGTGCTAAAAGTCGATCAGAGCTAATGGCCAAATCTAGTTTCCAATCCGAAAAAGTATTATGACCTACGTAACCGTTGATATTTCCTTTGGTTTTATACTTAGTGTCCTCGATGGCAGTGTTTTGAAAAATAAATTGCGATGTAGTGATGTCAATAATTGAATTTTCTTGAAAAGCCAAATCGACATTCAAGTACGGAATTTTTACAGCCGTTTTATCAAGAAATAACCGACCGTTAATTTCTGGTTTTTTGATATTTCCTGCAAAATTGGCCGTTCCTGAAACAGAGCCTCTGATGTTTGACAGTACCTCTCCTCCTAACGGACTCAACGAAGCGATATCAAAGCCATTCAAGCGGAGGTCTAAATCAAGTAGCGTTTCTTTATTTTGTATGTTAAAGGTTCCTTCGGCAAGAAATGACTCTATATTTTTGTTTTCAAGATTCGAAAACACGGTAAACTTTCGTAAATCATCATTTCCTGTAACCGCGAGGTTCAATCTGCCGAGATTTATTTTGTTTACATGAAGGCTATCTACATTTATATTGGCGGTAGGTTGATAAATCGATTTGTTTTGTTTGAAATTTACTTTGCCATCTAACTTTCCGTTCACGTTTAAACTATCAATGGAAGGAATAATTTTACCGAGATTAACATTCGAAAAATTAAGTTCTAAATCTTTATAGGATGAATCTTTTAGGGTTCCAAATAATTCTATCTTTTGATTTTCGTGCGTCATAACAAAATTCTTGATATCGAAATTTTGCAATTCTTTATCGAAAATCACATTATTATCACTGTTATCATCTTCATTTAAAAACCACATATAATCTTTAAAATGTACTTCGGATTTTTGCAGTCCCACCACATTTTTGTTCTCTTTATTAATGGTGTGATATAAGTTCAAATTATAAAAATCTTCTGATTTTTTTCCGCCTTTGAACTCGGTTCGCATAAAAAGCGTGTCTTTAGCAGTAACATTAATAAAGCTAAAATCGCTCATCTTGTAATACTTAGTCTTGATGCTATCCATCTCGATATAAGCGTTATAAAGCGGATTTTTATTGTCAATATCTATTTTAATTTTGTCAATACTATTGTTATAGGCTTTTATTTTTGGTGAATTAAAAACCATTTTAAAAGCATTCTCATCAGAATCTATCGAGCCTCTAATGTTGGTATTTAAGCCTAATTCAAGCTGTGGTATAAAAACTTCAATGATTTTGTTGTAGATACTAAAATTAAATGTTAGATACTGACCCTTAGAGACTTTGTTGTATTTATAATTTGAATACAAACTTCCCGCAGCGTTCTCGATTACATCAGCCAATTCTTTAAACTTGAATTTTCCTACTACTTGACCTTCAATAATATCAGGTGAATTTACAGAAATAGTTCGTTCATTCGCTGCGTCAAATGTGGATGTGATATTAAAATCTTCGAAAATGTAATTGTCTTTATCATTATTGTACGCCGTTTGTGTAAATTGAATATCGCCTGCCAAATCGTCTAACGAGTTACCGTTTACATCCATAATAACATTGCCCTTGAATACAGCGATAGAGTCCTTCACAAAATTTAACTGAGACAAATTAGCATAATCAATTTGTGCATTAAAATTGTAGTGCAACACCTTAGTACTCAAATCTACCAATCCTTCAAAATCCATAAAAAGGTTCGGATCGTTAATGTTTAAAATTCCTTTAAAAATTGGACTTTTAAACTGACCGTTTACCAAAATATTCGTGTAATTGTATTTATTGTAATATAATTGCGATACATTTCCTTCGATAAAAGTGTCGACCGTTTTTTCAGAAAAGCCTTTTCCATTAATCGCTACATCGAGGCTTGTAATTCCTATATCTTTGATATTCAAAAATTTACCGATATTAAACTGATCTAGTTCGACATTACCATTGTAGGAAGCTGTTTCAATTTCTTGTATATTTTTGAGTTCCAAATTGGATTTTATATTGCCAAGCTCCGTCTGCATAAAAAAATCAGATTTGATTTCTTTCATCGAAACTTCGGCTTTTCCAACAAGCATAAATGAGCCTACACGTTCTAAAATAGGCGGCAGTGACTTGCCTAAAATATTGGGCAGAAAACCCGTTAAATCTTGATAATTAGAACTTAACCGAGAGAAATTTCCTTTCATGTAAAACGGTTGTTCTTCGTTTCCGAGTAAATTTCTAAAATAAACATTACCAATAATTTGAGTATCGTTACTATCGTATAGTTTTAATTTTTTGACATACAATTCGTTTAAAGTTCCTGTAATTAAACCTTTAATGTTAAAAATTTTATTCCGTCCTAGTTCATTATAAAAATGTCTGATATCGTTACTTGCAAGAACTGCTTCGTTGAGTGATAAATCAAATTTTACTTTATTTTCGAAATCGCCAAAATCACCAGGCTTGTAGGTCATTTTTAAATCACCGCTTAGGTCTGATTCTTTGGTAGTAATTGAAAAATCTTCTAATGTAATTTTTTCAGGATTGTACAAAAATTTTCCTTTCAAATTTTCCACTTTCAAACCCCTCTGCTCTTTAAAAGCCATTGTATTTATTTTGGTAGTTACTTCGGGTCCCCATATTTTAAAGGAGCTTATCGAGGCTTCAAGATTTGTAAAATAAACACTTTGAGGCGTTTTTAAATTTTCATTAACGACGCTAAAAGTAGTGTTGGTCAAATAGGCATTGGTAGCTTTCATTAAAAACTTTTTGCCACTTTTGGGTTTATCTGAATCAAATAATGCCACAAAAACATCTATATTAGCGTCTTTTTCGCCTTTGTACGTTTTTAAATTAAACACAACACCATCCAACCGAATATCGCCGAAAAGCAAATCGCCCTCAATCATTTTTCGAATATCTAAAATATTGGTTTTGATTCGGTTGGCAAAAATAAGCGTGTCTTTATGATGATCTTTGATTAAAACGGTTTTGAGTTTTACGCCTCCAAAAATAGATACAGCCACTTGTTCTACATGAATATCAGTTCCGAAATCTTCATTGAGCATTTCGGTAACATACTGACCAATTCGGGTTTGTACAAACGGTAAAGAAAGCACAATAGCAGTGGTAAGCAAAAGTAATATCATCGCGAGTAAAACCCGAAACGCATATTTCTTGAGCCTTTGAATTGCCGTTGTTTTTTGAACTTTTTCCAATAATCGTAATTTGCAGTTGTGGCGTGATTTCCTTAAAATAAAAAACCTTATTTTTGTTTCGTGGTAAATTTACAGTTTTTTTAAATTTTAAGAACCATATCTAACTCAAAATTCATGCCTGATAAAATGTTAGCCTCTCCTATTTATATTCTTGCCATCGAAAGTTCTTGTGATGATACAGCTGCTGCGGTTTTAAAAAACGATCAAGTGCTTTCAAATGTAGTTGCTAATCAGTTGATTCATAACGAGTATGGTGGTGTGGTTCCAGAACTTGCTTCGAGAGCTCACCAACAAAACATTGTTCCTGTGGTAAATGCAGCTTTAAAAAAAGCCAAAATCCGTAAAGAACAAGTATCAGCTGTTGCATTTACGCAAGGACCCGGACTTTTAGGCTCACTGTTGGTAGGAAGCTCTTTCGCTAAATCATTATCGATGGCATTAGAAATTCCGTTGATAGCCGTGCATCACATGCATGCACACATTTTTGCACATTTTATAGACGAAGCGGGTTTTAAAAAACCTACCTTTCCATTTTTAGCTTTAACCATTTCTGGCGGTCATACTCAAATTGTGTGGGTCAGAGATTTTTTTGATTTGGAAATCATTGGCCAAACCACTGACGACGCCGTTGGAGAAGCTTTCGACAAAAGTGCCAAAATTTTAGGTTTGCCCTATCCAGGAGGACCATTAGTAGACAAGTATGCTCAGTTGGGCAATCCGAAAGCATATACTTTTACAAAACCAAAAGTGGACGGGCTCGATTTTAGTTTCTCGGGTTTAAAAACCGCAATTCTGTATTTTGTGCAGAAAAATTCAGCAAAAAATGCTAATTTTGTTAACGAGAATTTACACGACATTTGTGCTTCAATCCAATATACCATAATTGAAATATTAATGGACAAACTGAAAATGGCCGTGAAGCAAACAGGAATACATCAAATAGCCATTGGCGGCGGAGTTTCGGCTAATTCAGGAATTAGAAAAACCCTGCTCGAAGCTGAACAAAAATACGGATGGCAAACATTTATTCCGAAATTTGAATATACCACTGATAATGCTGCAATGATTGGAATTGTGGGTTATCAACGATTTTTAGCTAAAAAATTTGAAGACACAACAGTAGTTTCTAAAGCTCGAATATCATTTTAAAGATGCAATTATTTTATAATCCAAGTCTGACGCCACTTACGGAACACTTTACTTTTGATCGTGAGGAAAGCAAACACATAATTAAAGTATTACGTAAGAAAGAAGGAGATATCTTACATGTTACAAATGGTTTAGGGATTTTATTTACAGTACAAATTACTGTAGGCATGGATACCAAGTGTCAAGTAAAAATTCAAACTTCCGAACCTCAAAAAGCGCTTCCGTGCCAATTGCATTTGGCCGTAGCTCCGACAAAAATGAACGACCGCTACGAATGGTTTTTAGAAAAAGCAACCGAAATTGGTGTTACTAGTATCACGCCAATTATTTGTGACCGATCTGAGAAAAAGTTTATTAAAAACGATCGTTTTGAAAAAATTATTCAGGCAGCTGCCAAGCAATCATTACATTGTTTTTTTCCAAAACTGCATGAGGCTGTACATTTTAAAGATTTTTTAAAAACACATTCGCCTCAAGGTCAGTTGTTTATAGCTCATTGCGAAGAGACGCAAAAAAAATCATTGAAGGAGTTACTTAAAAGCGGTTCGTCTGTAACTTTGTTAATTGGACCCGAAGGCGATTTTTCTGCTTCTGAAATTGATTTGGCGTTAAGCAAAGGCTATGCGGCTGTGAGTCTTGGAGAAACCCGATTACGTACTGAAACCGCTGCAATTGTAGGTTGCCACAGTGTAGCATTTGTAAATCAATAAAAGAATAGTATGACACGAATTTGGTTTTTATTGCTGATGGTACCCTCACTGTTTTTTGCGCAAGAAATTGCTTTACTCAAATACAATGGCGGTGGAGATTGGTATGCCAATCCTACATCATTACCTAACTTAATTAAGTTTTCGAATCAGACGATAAATACAAAAATAAAAGCAAAGCCTGCTACTGTAACGCCCGATAGCCCAGATTTATTCAACTATCCATTTGTACACATGACGGGGCATGGAAATGTTGTTTTTAGCGAAAGTGATGTTGTAAATTTAAAAAAATACCTGCTTTCGGGCGGATTTTTGCACATCGACGATAATTATGGTATGGATCAATATATTCGTAAAGAGATAAAAAAACTCTTTCCGAATGATGTGTTAACTGAACTACCTTCTAGCCACATTATTTTTCAAAAACCGAATGTTTTTCCGTCAGGATTACCTAAAATTCATGAACATGACGGCAAGCGATCTCAGGCGTTTGGTATATTTGTAAAAAACAGATTAGCCTTGCTTTACACCTACGAATCTGATTTGGGCGATGGCTGGGAAGATCCAGAAGTTAATAACGACCCCGAGGAAGTGAGGCAAAAAGCGTTAAAAATGGGAGCCAACATTATCAATTATATTTTTACCAATTAATATGATACATTCTAAAACTATAGGAAATGGAATCGTGAGAGCCATTCTGATTTTAAGTGGAATTGCACTCTTAATCTATGTACTCTATTTGATTCAATCGGTTATCATATACCTCATTGTTTCGCTGATTCTTACTTTAATCGGCAGTCCATTTATGACTTTTTTACAAAGAAGATTAAAATTCAATCGGATATTTGCTTCTATAACTACCATAGCCTTGTATGTTTTATTTATCGTTGGTTTTGTAATGATGTTTATTCCGCTCATTATGGATCAAGGACATAGTCTATCGATACTAAATATTGAAAGCATTGAATCTAAGGCAATTAATTTATTTGATCAGGTAATTATTTTTTTAGAATCACATAATATCGATTCGTCTAAAATGTTAAAAACCTCAGACTTTGCTTCAAAGTTAAATTTGACTTTCATTCCTAATTTTTTAAACACAATTTTAGGTATCGTAAGCAGTTTTGGCATGGGGTTGGCATCTGTTTTATTCATTACTTTTTTCTTTTTGAAAGATCGATTATTGTTTATTCGACTTGCAAAATCAGTTTTCCCGGAAGAACATTCTGACCAAATTATTAATTCATTAGAAAAAATTAATCATTTACTTTCTCGTTATTTTGTGGGTCTTCTACTCCAACTTTTTATTGTTTTTATACTTTATATTATTGTCCTTTTGATTTTTGGTATAGATAACGCCTTTGTTATTGCTTTTTTATGTGCTGTTTTGAACATTATTCCTTACGTCGGACCGCTAATTGCATCGGTACTTGCAGCCATTTTAACGATGATTAATAATTTAGGTGGCGATTTTCAAACTGAGATAATTCCAACCACCATATATGTATTATTTGGATTTTGGATAGTACAAGTTATTGATAACAACCTTTCGCAACCGTATATATTTTCTAACAGCGTAAATTCGCATCCGTTAGAAATTTTCTTGGTGATTCTGGCTGCTGGTTTTCTTTTTGGAATCATGGGAATGATTATCGCAGTGCCACTTTATACCATCTTAAAAGTGGTTGGAAAAGAGTTCTATCCCCACAATAAAATTGTACAAATCCTTACAAAAGACATTTAAATTGCTCGAGAAAATTTGCCAAAAAGAAGTACAGGATTTCATCGATAATCATCTTGACGATGATGTAAAGCAGCTTGCATTCAAAAAAAATCCGTTTCCTGAACTGGAATATAAAGTAGTTTTAAACCAAATTGCCACTAAGGCCAAAGCCAAAATAAAACTACCGCTTTGGTTTTCCACAAAAGGAATTATTTATCCGGAGAAAATTTCGCTAGAACAAACATCATCGGAAAAAACAGCAGCTTATAAAGCAAATCTCGTTTCTGGCAAACGCATTGTAGACCTTACAGGAGGCTTTGGCGTTGATGCCTATTATTTTGCGAAAAACGTAAAATCAGTTATCCATTGCGAAATAAACCCTGATTTATCTAGCCTTGTAGCCCATAATTTTAAATGTCTAGGTGCAACAAATATCCAATGTTATACCGGAGATAGTTTGACTTTTTTAGAACAATCTTCAGAAAAATTCGACTGGATATACCTTGATCCCTCTAGGCGAAATAACCTCAAAGAAAAAGTTTTTTTACTCGCTGATTGCCTACCGAATGTGCCGCATTTATTGCCCACTTATCTAGAAAAAGCACACAAAATTCTGATTAAAATGGCACCATTTCTTGATATTTCATCTGCTTTAAAAGAGCTTAAAAACGTGCATACCATTCATATCGTTTCGTTACAAAATGAGGTCAAAGAGCTCCTTTTTGAAATTGATCAACAACCTGCGGACAAAATTGCACTCAAAACAATAGATTTTGGAACAAAAATTACAGTTTTTGATGCCCATTTAGGAGAAGAAGCACCGCAATTGCGATACGGCTTACCCCAAAAATATATTTATGAACCCAACAGTGCTGTAATGAAATCGGGTTTGTTTGATGTAATCAGTAGCCGCTTTCAACTTTTTAAATTGCATCAAAACTCTCATTTGTATACTTCGGATAAGTGCATAGATTTCCCCGGAAGAATTTTTATAATTGATGATGTTTTTGCCTATAATAAAGAAAATATAAAAGCAAAACTAACGCATAAAAAGTGCAACATCACCACCCGAAATTTTCCAGAAACCGTCGAAAATATCCGCAAAAAATGGAATATCAAAGACGGAGGAAATACGTACGGTTTTTTTACAACGGATTACAATAATCAAAAAATAGTTTTACTTTGCACCAAAATTTAATACCCATGAAAATTTACGCTTCACTCCTACTCTTATTACTTTCAATCGCTTCTTTTGCTCAAAAAGATTGTGAATTTGCCTCCAATATTACGGATTCAATTGGCACTTACAAGGAGACCAAAAATTATTTGATAAGCGAAAAAATTTTTGGCGGAAAAGCTACGTACTTCTTTTTCTCGCTTATCAATGAAAATGGTATTCCACAATTGAAAGTGCAAAAAATTGAAAAAAGTTCTGGGTTTGTTGCTGCAAATTGTTTTGATCAAAACTCAAAGGTGTATCTTCAACTACTTAATGGTAAGATTATTACATTGATTTATGGCGGTACAGAAACGTGTGGAAATTTAATTCGTGTGGCAAATGAAGTTGATAATAGCAGGTTACTTACTGGAAATTTTCTTTTCCTCAAAGGCAGTATCGAGGATTTAAAATCATCTCCTATTTGGGAAATCAGAATTCGCTTTACCACAGAAACGGTAGATCTTCCGGTGAAGAAAGAGCTAACTTCAGAATTGATGAAAGAAACGTTTTTTCCTGAAACCTATTTCATGAATTATTTAAGTTGTGTTTTGGATTAATTACATGGCCAAGTAAAATCGGATAAGCCATCTTTTGTTGCATCCGAAAAATTATAATGCCACCACTCTGACGGCAATGCAGAAAAACCGTGTTGGTTCATAATTCGTTTAAGTAGTTTTCGATTTTGTTTGACCGATTTTGATAACTTTTTATACGAATGAGACGATGCGTCGCCAAAAAAATCAAAGTCAGTTCCAAAATCGAGTGCTGTTCCTTCCATGGTAACCAATGCAACATCTACCGCACCACCTCTGTTATGAATAGAACCTTTTGCAGGATTGGCAACGTAGGAAGGATTTGAAACAATAGTCCACATTTTTCTTTGAATAGACAAGGGTCGATAACAATCAAATATTTTGATTTTGAAACCCAACTTCTTAAACGACTGGTTGGCGTCTAGTAACGCACGAACTGTTTTGAGTCGTAAATAACACTCCGCACAATCGTACACTTTGGCATTTAAAAAATTATTTTCCGTAGCGTACCGCATATCATAGATAAAATCAGTGCTGTAATCCTTTAAATTAACAAAAGTTGTATCTGATACAATTGTACTATTTTTTTGGCCATGTAAGGAATTTAGCACGAAGAATACTGTTATTGAAAGGAAAATTATCTTCATTACATATAATTTTAAAGGTGAAATATACAACAATTATGGATTTTGTGGGGTATAAAATAAATGAAAATTAAACGACCACATTTTTATGAGTCAGTATCCCATTGAAAACGAGTTGATTTAAAAATGAATGACAATTATTTTTTAAAAAAGAAGCATTTTAGTTGTAAAATAAATATTGTTACGTTACATTTGCAACCGCTTAAAACAACAAGGTTCTTTGAGTTTTGGAGAGTTGCCTGAGTGGCCGAAAGGACATGTTTGCTAAACATGCGTATGGGAAACTGTACCAAGGGTTCGAATCCCTTACTCTCCGCTTTTTACCTTTCGGGGTGTAGCGTAGCCCGGTTATCGCGCCTGCTTTGGGAGCAGGAGGTCGCAGGTTCGAATCCTGCCACCCCGACATTTAAGTTTTTTTACATAAATTGTAAAAATGGACGCATAGCTCAGCTGGATAGAGCACCTGCCTTCTAAGCAGGCGGTCGAAGGTTCGAATCCTTCTGCGTTCACAAGCATGCCTTTTCGGGCAAATCATTGTAAGCACAAATCATAGGGAAACCCTTATGTACTGTGCTTTTTTTAATTTTTTTAAATTTACAATGATCATGCATTTACCCCCTCAGAACGATTATTTGACACCATTTCTGATACAAAGAATTTACTTGTGTCAATAAATTGCCATTTTAATATCCGAAAAAAAACAAATCCATCTAGAGCGAACATAATTTTGTTTCTTTCCAAAAAAAAGATGCTCGCCAAAGGATTGATATTGATATAGAAATTAATACTGCTGATTGGAATTTTAAGGAAGAAAGACTGTTTACTAAAAATCTTATATTCAATAGATTATATGGCCTTTTTTGATTGATACCAGAATACCTTTAGCAAATTTAATCCACAGCTTTGGTATAACTATTTACTTCGTACAAGTTGTTCTCGATTTTTTTATACGCTATTTGTAGTTCACTTTCCGTTAATTTTACAATAACCAAATCATCATTCACAGAAAAATCAGGTACTACCAGTGGAGGATTATCTCCAACAATGATCACGGCATTGCTTAAAGCATTGAATTCAATTTTATTGCCTCGCAAAATAAATTGGCCGTTGGTTTGAGTCGTGTTATTAGCATTACTATCGCAAGTGTTACCCGAATATAAATCTACATAAGAACCATCCTCGTTAAAAACTAAATTGTTTTGTGTTGCACATAGATTATTCTTGTTCCACTTTCCGTATAATAATGTTTTGTCAATTTTAACCGAATCATCATCAGTGGATGAGCAACTTGTAAAAATAATGATGGTTAACAACAGTGTAAATGATCTCATAGTTATAAAAGTTTATATTTGAATAGCATCCTATTTCTTGCTATTTCGAACAGTATTTGAAAAGGATAAAAGCAAGTTTTTATTTCTAAACAATACCTCTTTCAATCATTTCTAACAAAATAGGCGAAGCATTTTTAAAGGTAGGCTCTTGTTCTATAATACTTCCTGCGTTTTTCTTGTTTACTTTGAAGGTCAAATCTTTTTCTGTGGTAAAAAGCAATGCTGTTAAAAATGGCTGCTTAATATAGGAACTTAAAATAATAAATGCTTCATCAAGGGTATGAAAACTCTCTACTTCTTCCGTTTTATACTTTGCCGTGAAGGCAAAATTATAACCGCCGTTTTCCACTATATTTAATCGAACGTAGATATTACGCAAATCGGTATCGCCCATTGTTTTAGCCAAAGTCAATTTGGCAAATGTTCTGTTTAGGATACTTTTTTTAACTTCATTATAAAAGGTTTCAAAAACGGGTTGGTATAGCAGCATATATTTTTTTTTTTGCTAAAGTACAATAACCTAAGTAATTTTTGAGGTGCAATAAGTAAACTTATGCTACTCTTTCAACTTGAATGTTCGAGCAATTTTTTTGAAAACTACCAAATTTGCCTCAAAATCAGCTTGCGAAGAACCAAACAAAATATAGTAGGTTGAGTCCTTAAAAAGCATTACTTGATAGGCTTGCTCTTTCTCACCCGTTTTTCGGTTTACGCCTTCTGCGATAATTTCAAATCCCTCCAAGCCATTAATTTCAATCGGATTAGTTTCAAAAATTTTCGAAATCTGTACCGGCAGTATTTTAATCCTATTGATGGCATATTCTTTTTTGTCTGGAATCGCTACTTTTGAAATGGCCTTAGCAACCACTAATGAGGCTTTATCAGCTGTTTCAACAGGCACTTTTCCATCGCGATTGTAAATCAACATGTTGGACATACTTTTTGCAAATACAAAATCAGTATCTAAGGTTGAAACTTGAAAGTCTACCGCATCGAGCGGATTGAGCACTTTAGCAGCATCATAGACTGTGGATAAAACCGATTTTTTAACCCATTCTGTACGAGAGCTATCGGCAAGCGGAACAATACCGTTAATCATAATACTCTCTTTATCGGTACCAAAAACAAGTGTAAACTTTTTAAAATCTAGGTCATAAGCCGTTTGCTGACCCGTAATTAGCATACTTGGTAGTCCGTTCATGGTAATTTGTTCAATTTCTTGAACGATAACGCCTTGTTTTAACAAATTCTCAGTAGTTAATGATTTAGCAATTTCAGCATACGGACCCGGCACATCTAAAATCATGATACTCGAATTGGTTGCCGTATGTTGAAACCCTAAAAAATTGGTAGCAACAGAAAATTCCGGCGGCGGAATTAAACTGATTTTAGAGCCCCTTACCTCTTTATGCTCTTGCGTCAAATTATTCGTAAGTATTGTTTGCGCAAAAAGAGTGCTACACCATAAAAACGCGGTAAAAACTAAATTAATTTTCATGAATTGACTAATGCTATTTTTTTTAAAAAAATTATGCTGGTTGCAAAAATAAGTCGCCATACTTAAGAACTTTTGGGCTAAGATAAAATATTTTTTCTTTACAGCTTTCGATTGGCTTAAGAATTTCCAGCCACTACTTAATGTACAGTAAGGCTCTTTATACCAATTAACTGCTACAGAAATTTAAGGTTTACGCCCGAATCTAATTAATCCTTTTGTGGTAAAATTTATTTTGGTTACTTAATCGGTTTAGGCAAAGCTTTGACTTTCAAAGGAGAAAAATCATAATTTTCTTACAAAGTTAGCCCTATTTTAAATCTTCTACACATTACAATTTAAACAAAATACCTATCAAAGATATGCGAAAAAAGTTCGAGATATTATACTATTCATTTTTATATGGGCTTTTTTATAGATTTTTTTTAATAAAATCATTTAATTGTGATAAACCAATACTTTTAATTAAATTTGCATCAGACGCAAAAAATTGAAATAGCATGACCAAAGTACAATCGCTCCCCGAAATTTCTTTTGAAGATTTTAAGACCGAAGTTTTGAATGATTATAAAATTGCAGTAACCAGCAGAGAATGTAGTCTTTTAGGGCGCCGTGAAGTTCTTACGGGTAAGGCTAAATTCGGGATTTTTGGAGATGGAAAAGAAGTCCCGCAACTGGCGATGGCCAAAGCTTTTAAAAATGGCGATTTCAGATCGGGATACTACCGCGACCAAACTTTTATGATGGCTATTGGCGAATTGAGCATTCAGCAATTTTTTGCCGGTTTATTTGGTCATGCCGATTTGCAACACGATCCTATGTCGGCAGGTAGACAAATGGGCGGTCATTTTGCAACACATTCTTTGAACGAAGACGGCAGTTGGAAAAACCTGACCTTACAAAAGAATTCAAGTGCTGATATTTCTCCTACGGCAGGACAAATGCCCCGCTTGTTAGGATTGGCTCAAGCGTCTAAAATCTATCGCAATGTTTCCGGGATTAACAACAGCGAAAATTTTTCTGTTCAGGGAAATGAAATCGCGTGGGGTACCATCGGAAACGCTAGTACTTCTGAAGGTCTATTTTTTGAAACCATAAATGCTGCAGGAGTGCTTCAAGTACCGATGGTGATGAGTGTTTGGGACGATGAATACGGAATTTCAGTGCATGCAAAACACCAAACTACAAAAGAAAATATCTCCGAAATTTTGAAAGGATTTCAGCGAGACGAACACACCAAAGGTTTTGAAATTTTCCGAGTTAAGGGCTGGGATTATCCCTCTTTGGTTGATACCTATCAAACGGCGGCCCAAGTAGCTCGAGAAGAACATACGCCCGTACTAATTCATGTGCAAGAATTAACGCAACCACAAGGGCACTCTACTTCTGGTTCTCATGAACGCTACAAAAACGCTGAAAGACTGCAATGGGAAGCTGATTTCGATTGCATAAAGCAAATGAAATTGTGGATGATCAATTTAAATATTGCCACACAAGAAGAGCTTGACGAAATGGAAGCCAACGCCAAAAAAGAGGTGTTACAAGCTAAAAAACAAGCCTGGGAAGCTTATGTAAATCCCGCTAAAACAGAACAAGCCGAGGCATTGGCACTGTTAAACGAAATTGCAGTCGAGAGTCCCAACCAAGCTTTTATCATGCCGCTAATCAATGAGTTAAAAAGCAGTAAAGAGCCCATACGAAAAGAGATTCTGTCTACTGCTCGAAAAGTACTCCGATTGATCGTTGGCGAAAGTAAGCAACAACTGCTTTCAGATTGGATCGTAAACTATACTTCAAAAATACAACCTAAATTTAGTTCGCATTTATTCTCTGCATCAAAACAACAAGTTACATCCGTTGCAGAAGTTTTGCCTACTTATCCCGAACAACCTGAGGAGGTAGACGCTCGAATGGTTTTACGTGATAATTTTGATGCTATTTTTCAAAAATATCCCGAAACACTAATTTTTGGCGAAGATGCAGGTACCATTGGCGATGTTAATCAAGGCCTTGAAGGAATGCAAGAAAAATATGGCGAAATGCGCGTTTCTGATGTGGGCATTCGTGAAGCTACTATTTTAGGACAAGGTATTGGTATGGCAATGAGAGGTTTACGTCCTATTGCTGAAATACAGTACTTGGATTATTTGCTGTATGCTATTCAAATTATGAGTGATGATTTGGCTACTTTACAATACAGAACAAGTGGTCGGCAAAAGGCACCTTTGATTATCAGAACACGTGGTCATCGATTGGAAGGAATCTGGCATTCGGGTTCTCCGATGGGAATGATTATAAATGCCATCAGAGGAATACACGTTTTGGTGCCTCGAAATATGACTAAAGCTGCTGGTTTTTACAATACTTTGTTAGAAACCGACGAACCTGCTCTTGTGGTAGAATGTTTGAATGGATACCGTTTGAAAGAAAAAATGCCTTCTAACGTTGGATATTTTAAAACTCCCATAGGAGTGGTTGAAACCATGAAGCGTGGTTCTGACATTACGGTGGTTTCTTACGGTTCTACTTTGCGATTAATTGAGCAAGCTGCCGTAGAGTTACAAGCCGTAAACATCAGCGTTGAACTTATTGATGCTCAATCACTTTTACCGTTTGATATAAAGCATGACATTGTGAAGAGTGTAGAAAAAACCAATCGTTTACTTGTGGTAGATGAAGACGTTCCTGGTGGTGCATCGGCATTTATGCTTCAGAAAATTCTCGAGGAGCAAAATGCGTATCGGTATCTCGACAGTAAGCCCGAAACGCTAACAGCCAAAGCACACCGACCTGCTTATGGCACTGATGGCGATTACTTTTCAAAACCTTCTGCTGAGGATATTTTTGAAAAAATTTACGCAATCATGCACGAAGCCAAACCCGAAATATACCCAAGTCTATACTAACTATTTTTGAGCATCAGGCTCGGAATGTTGTATTAGAAACAAAGCAATACTAAATCTTTATCATTCAGAACGGAGTGGTAAAGATTTTTTATTTTTGGTAAATTAGCTCTGACTTATTTGCGGGTTTAGCCCAGATGGCAATGGAAATCCTTTGGGACTAAAACCTATTTTTTCTTGAAGTGGCAGAGCGACCCAAGAAGCTCCTGCCAGTTCTTAGAAAAAAAGGTTTTTAGGCCGAAAGATTGGAATGTACAGCTGGATGAGGCTCCTGAAAAAAATGTTGGTAAACTTATTTTCTTTGAAAAACTTACGTTTTAATGGTATTTTGTAAAGAGTTTGGTGGCTTCGTTATAGGCGCTTTCAAAACTCATGGGGCTGGTATTGGTATTGGCTTTTTCGGTGGTAAAGTAGGATAGCAATTTTTCGGTAGGCATGTTTCCGGTGAGGTCGTCCTTGGCCATCGGACAACCGCCAAAGCCTTGGATAGCTCCATCAAAACGCGTGCATCCGGCTTGGTAGGCGGCATTTACTTTTTCGAACCATTTATCGGGTGTAGTATGGAGGTGGGCTCCAAACTCGATTTGCGGATATTGCGGAATTAGATTTGAAAATAAATAATTAATATTTTCAGGTGTAGAGCTGCCTACGGTGTCTGATAGGGAGAGAATTTTAACGCCCATATCGGCCAATCGTTCTGTCCACTGGGCTACGATTTCTACATTCCACGGATCGCCGTAGGGGTTTCCGAAACCCATAGAGAGATAGGCAACTACTTCTTTTTGAGAGTTTTGAGCGATTTCTAGAATTTCTTGTAAGGTAATTATGGATTCGGCAATAGTCTTATGGGTGTTTCGCATTTGGAAATTTTCAGAAATCGAAAAGGGATACCCTAAATAGTTGATTTCTGGATGTATGGCTGCCATTTCGGCACCTTTGGTGTTGGCTATAATGGCGAGAAGTTTACTTTTGGTTTGCGATAAATCGAGTTGTGCCAATACTTCGGCAGTATCGGCCATTTGTGGAATGGCTTTGGGCGAAACAAAGCTGCCAAAATCAATACTATCAAACCCTACTCTTAACAACGACTGAATATAGGCTACTTTTTCGGCTGTAGGAATAAACGTTTTGATGCCTTGCATGGCATCTCGCGGACATTCGATAATTTTAATCTCCTTCATTGGTCAAAGATAGTAAAGAATTAAAAGTTTACGAAAACCTTATCGAAAAAATAGTTGGATTTTATGTGACTTTACATGATGATTTAGAGAATATCCACATCTCCTTTTCCTTCCCGAACCACAACAGGTTCATAACCTGATAAATCGATGATGGTAGAGGGCTGATTATCTCCGTAGCCGCCGTCAATGACTACATCTACAATGTTTTGCCATTTTTCAAAAATCAATTCGGGGTCGGTGGTATATTCAATCACATCGTCTTCGTCATAGATAGAAGTTGATACAATTGGGTTGCCTAATTTTCTAACAATTTCTAGGGCGATGGCATTGTCAGGAATTCGAATTCCTACGGTGGTTTTCTTTTTAAATTCTTTGGGTAAATTGTTATTGCCGGGTAAAATAAAAGTGTAAGGACCAGGAAGTGCTCGTTTTAAAATTTTAAATGTACTGGTGTCTATTTGCTTTACATAGTCCGAAAGGTTACTCAATCCTGAACATACAAACGAAAAATTGGCTTTTTCTAGTTTGATGCCTTTGATTTTTGCGATGCGTTCTAGAGCACGCGAGTTGGTAATATCGCAACCTAAACCATAAACAGTATCGGTGGGATAAATTACCAATCCGCCCTCCTTGAGCACTTTAACGACTTTATCGATAGCGGCTTCACTGGGTTTGTCTTCGTATATTTTTATAAATTGAGCCATCTTTCTGTTTTTGAAATTTCGAGATTATTGTTTCCGGTTGTAAGTGAAGCTCTGAGGACTTTAAAATGCATAACCTCAAACTGCGAAAAAACCACGCAATACGTCAAACAAAATTACGAAATAGTTTGGCACGATTCAATTAACAGATGCAACAAATCGAAGGAATTTGTTGCCATGAGCTATAAATTCGTAGTTTGTAAGACCCGAAATAGCACTCCAACGAAAGTTGGAAATAACTCAAGGTACTTTAAAATAGGAACAGCTGCTAACCGCTTGTTTAGTATTCTCCTGCTTCTTTTAGGGCTTGTAATTCTAGTTCTGCAGATATTCGGAAATTAGTTTCTTTGATTTTTTCCAGATACGGTTTTATCGAATCGATTGTTCCGTTTAGTTTTGCTTTGATAATAATTCCAATGGTACCCGTAAAACTTAGACCAAGATTTTGAGCAATTTTTCTCGCCTTGAAATCATCAAGAATTAAAGTACAGTTTGGAACTTCTAATGCTAATGCAATGGCACTGGATTCGCCTTTGTCGATTTGCATTTCTAATAATCGTTGTCTGTATTGATCGGATACTATTTGGATTGTAACCCAATTTGGAAGAGTTTCTCCAAATTCTTCAGCGATATCCAAAGTAGTTATAATCTGTCAGTAACGTTTGAATAACAATTCAAGTTCTCCAATTTTAGACAAAATAATAAAGCAACTTGTATCGGAAACAATAGTTTTATGCATTGGCAACATCACTTGATAAATCCGAAGAAGGAAAGTTAAACAGTGAGACGTTGTATTGGTTTAGTAATTCCGCAAACGCTCTTTTGGTCAAACCCGCTAATTCAGCAGCTTGGCCTAATGAAAGTTTGCCTTGTTCGTATAATCTTGAAGCCAAAAGCATTACAAGCTCACGATTGTCCATTTCTAAATTGTCCGGTAGGGTTACTGTAAGTGTTTTCATCAGGTAAATGTACTCATTTTTTCTAAAAAATCCAATTACTGCGTTGTTCGCTTTTGGCTATGTACTCCGCCAATCAAAATTACGAAATAGTTTGGTTAAAATATTGAACACAGCGTTCAATTTATTCATTCTTTTTTGTGTTTTTGTTTTAAGTTGTATTTTGTTCCTTTCACAAGCCTATTCCAGATTGTTGACAATCCGTATGTTCTTTTCAAGATACCAAAATTCGATTTTCGAGTGTCTGTTTTTTGTTGTATTTTTGCTCTACTAAGCTTTTTTACAACAATTTACTACTTTAGAATTTCGAGTTTTGCGAAACGCAGCAATAATTTTTTGATGCCTCCTACTTCAAAATTAATCTCTGCTTTTTTGTCGGCTCCCGCTCCTTCTAGTCCGATGACTTCGCCTCTGCCAAAACGTTCGTGCATGACTTTCGTTCCTAGTGTTAAGGGCCCGTCGAATAAATTTGGATCGGATGAGGCTGTTTTTACTGGGCTTGCCATTGGTTTCAACTTTCGAATAGAACCAAATGTTTTGGGTTCGTCTTGTGATGAATATTTGGGTGGCGTGCCGGCAACGGGTTTTATCTGCCTTAATTTTGATTTGTCTACATCGCCAAAAATATCCGTATCAATCATGGGCTTGTATCGATAGTTGGTTTCCTCAGGCGATAAATATTCGAGGTACTGACTGTCTATTTCATTAATAAACCGCGATGGTTCGCAGTCGGTTAATTTTCCCCAGCGGTAACGCGATTGTGCATAGGTCAGATATGCTTGATGTTCGGCACGGGTTAAGGCGACGTAAAATAAACGGCGTTCTTCTTCGAGTTCGCTTCTCGTACTCATCGACATGGCACTTGGAAACAAATCTTCTTCCATACCTACCACAAAAACATACGGAAACTCTAAGCCTTTTGCTAAGTGAATTGTCATTAAAGCCACGCGGTCATCATCGCCTGTATCTTTATCTAAATCGGTTGCAAGTGCTACATCTTCCATAAATTCGGCAAGTGATCCTCTAGCTCCATCAATTTCCTTTTGACCTTCGATAAAATCTTTAATACCGTTGAGTAGTTCTTCGATATTTTCTATTCTGGCTAAGCCTTCTGGAGTGGCATCTTTTTTTAATTCTTGTACCAAACCTGTTTTTTTAGACACATGATCGGCAAGAAAAAATGCATCTTGGTTTTCATTAATGACTTGAAAACTTTGAATCATCGTTACAAAATCCTGTAGTTTGGCTTTGGTTCCAGCATTGAGTTTTAAATCAATTCTATCAATGTTTTGCATCACCTCAAAAATAGACCGCTTGTAATGATTTGCTGCAATGGTGAGTTTTTCAATAGTCGTGTCGCCAATACCTCTTGCGGGATAATTAATTACACGAATCAAGGCTTCTTCATCTTTCGGATTGAGCACTAATCGTAAATAACACAACACATCTTTGATTTCTTTTCTTTGGTAAAATGATAAGCCACCGTAAATTCTATACGGAATATCACGCTTTCGCAAAGCATCTTCCATGGCTCTCGACTGAGCGTTGGTGCGGTATAGGATAGCAAATTGTCCATTGTTAAGTTGGTTTTGCATCTTGAGCTCCCAGATGGTTGACGCTACAAAACGGCCTTCTTCTCCATCCGTAATGCTTCGTTGTACCTTGATTTTATTGCCATAATCGTTAGCAGTCCAAACTACCTTATCGAGTTTAGTTTTATTTTTGTCAATGATAGAATTGGCAGCTTCTACAATGTTTTTGGTCGAACGATAATTTTGTTCCAGACGATAGGTTTGTACATTATCATAATCTTTTTGGAAATTCAAAATATTATTGATGTTGGCACCTCTAAATGCATAAATACTTTGAGCATCGTCTCCTACGACACAAATATTTTGAAAACGGTCTGATAAAGCCCGAACAATCAGGTATTGCGAATGATTGGTGTCTTGATACTCGTCTACCAAGATGTACCTAAATCGGTCTTGGTACTTAGACAATACTTCTGGAAAACGGTTTAATAATTCATTGGTTTTCAACAATAAATCATCAAAATCCATCGCGCCAGCTTTGAAACAACGTTCTACATAATTTTGATAAATTTCTCCCAAGCGAGGTTTTTTCGACATGGCATCGGCTTCTTGCAATTCAGGATTATTGAAGTAAGCTTTTACCGTGATCAACCCATTTTTATACGAGGAAATTCGCCCTAAAACTTGTTTGGGTTTGTAGACGTCTTTATCGAGTTGCATCTCCTTGATAATGGCCGAAATGAGACGTACACTATCTTGCGTATCGTAAATGGTAAAATTAGAAGGATATCCTAATTTGTCGGCTTCCGACCTCAAAATTCTTGCAAAAACGGAGTGAAACGTTCCCATCCACAAATTCTTAGCTTCGCTAGACCCTACAATGGCTGAGATTCTATTTTTCATTTCACGAGCTGCTTTGTTCGTAAAAGTCAAGGCTAAAATATTGAAAGCATCGACACCCAAACTCATTAAGTAAGCGATGCGAATGGTAAGCACTCGTGTTTTTCCAGAACCTGCCCCGGCAATGATAATCATAGGACCATCTTTTTGTAAAACGGGCGCTTGTTGAGCTTCATTAAGTTGGCTGATGTATTTTTGCATTGTGTCGAAAATCCTACCGGTGTAGATTGTAGATTAAATTTAATCTACAAAAATAAGCTTCTCGTTTGATATTATCAATACGAATGGAAGTAAACTTAGACTGTTTTTTTTTGAAAAGGAAAAGCATTAAATTCAAAAATCTAGAAATCAATGGACTAAAAAATGTAATTTTATGAAAATGAATTTTAGTTTTTTAAGTGCAAAGTTTTTCTTCAAATAGCCAATTTTATAGCATAATCAATTGTCAAAAAATACTATATTTGCTTTCGAAAACTAAAGTATGGAAGAATTTGTTGTATCGGCACGAAAATACCGCCCCCAAACATTTAAAGATGTTATTGGGCAACAAGCCATTACTAATACCTTATTGAATGCTATAGAAACCAATCATTTGGCTTCTGCACTACTTTTTACAGGGCCTCGAGGTGTCGGAAAAACCACGTGTGCCCGAATTTTAGCCCGAAAAATAAACCAGCCGGGATATGATGACCCTACGGAAGATTTTGCTTTTAATGTTTTCGAATTAGATGCCGCCTCGAATAACTCTGTAGATGACATTCGTAATTTGATTGACCAAGTTCGCATTCCGCCCCAAACCGGGCAATATAAAGTGTATATTATAGATGAGGTTCACATGCTTTCGTCTGCGGCATTCAATGCGTTTTTAAAAACCTTAGAAGAGCCACCAAAGCATGCTATTTTTATTTTGGCTACGACTGAAAAGCATAAAATCATTCCAACTATTTTATCAAGGTGTCAGATATTTGATTTCAAGCGTATTACCGTTAAGGACGCTAAAGAATATTTGATGGAAGTAGCCAAAAGTCAAGGCATTCAATATGAAGATGATGCACTCCATATTATTGCACAAAAGGCAGATGGTGCGATGCGAGACGCCTTGTCTATTTTTGATAGAGTGGTGTCGTATTGCGGCACTCAGTTAACGCGGCAAGCGGTGACAGAAAACCTGAATGTTTTAGATTATGAAATTTACATTCAAGTTACTGATTTGATTTTAGCGCATAATATTCCTGAGCTTTTGATTAGTTTTAACGAGATTCTTTCGAAAGGGTTTGACGGTCATCATTTTATTGCTGGACTTGCTTCGCACTTTAGAGATTTATTGGTTTGTAAAAATCCAACTACACTAAAACTTCTCGAGGCAGGCGAACAAGCACAGAAAAGTTTTGCTACGCAATCAGAAAAAACAAGTACTGAATTTCTATTGCAAGGAATTGACCTTGCAAATAATTGTGATTTAAAGTATAAAACCAGTCAAAATCAGCGTTTACTTGTAGAACTTTGTTTGATGCAGTTGGCCTCTATCACTTTTGATGGAGAAAAAAAAAAGTTGACGGCTATATAATTCCAGCTTCTCAGTTTTCGGGTCGCGTACCACAAAACAATGTTGATTCGCTACCAATTAGTGAAGTTGTAACACCTAAAATTGAACAAAAACAAGTAGAATTTGTTTCGGCAATTCCAATCATTGAGGAGCCAAAATCCTCGATTGCAGCGCCACAACCCCATACTGGCTCACCTCAGGTTTCTGCATTTTCGCTCGCCAGTATTCGAGCCAAACGAGAGCTTGAAAAAAATAAAAATCAAGAACAGCAGCATCATACAGAGCTTCCGACTGAGCCTTTTTCGGAAACCGATATGCTGTTACTTTGGACAAAATTTGCCGAGAATAAAGGAAGTAAAGGACAGAAAATCATTGAATCTTTACTTTTACTCAATGACCCAAAACTAGAGGGAACGGTAATCATTCACGAATTGCCCAACGAAGGTTCAAAAATTGAATTTGAAACTGTAAAAATTGAACTCTTAGGATATTTGCGTGGAAAATTACACAACCATGACATTAGTATTGAAGTTGTGGTTAATGAAGAAATTAGTTCGAAAAAAGCATTTACCCCTCAAGAACGCTACAACCGTTTGCGTGAGATTAATCCGAATTTAGAGATTTTACGAAAGTTATTTGACTTAGAAATTTAAGACTGCTTCATTTTTGCGATTGTTTTTCTGCCAAAATTAAAGTTCTTTAGCTTTCTTTTCGTTTACTTTTGGGCAAATTACTGAAGGCATTTTTTTTGTACTGTATCTGTCAAGCAGAAAATATATCTATCAGACAACACATCTACTCTATTTTTTGTTATAAATCAATGTACATGCGGAACATCTGTACCTAAAAAATAAGCCAAAACAATTCCGATAGCAATCATGGATAATTTGGCTAAATTGAATTTGTGGTTTTCGCTACTTTCAAAAATAATAGTCGATGAGATATGAAACAAAATGCCAATCACTATGGCTGTAATTTCACTCTGAAAATCTTTTAAAAATAAGGCATAATTTGCAGTTAAAGTCCCCAGAGGAGTCATTGCAGCAAAGACGATAATAAAAATTGAAATAGTTGTTTTATTCAATTTAGTATGCAGAAAAAACGAAGTCAAAATTACTGCAATAGGCAGGTGATGAATGGCAATTCCCCAAGCCAAATCAGCATGATTACTGACCGGAAATCCTTCTAAATAAGCGTGAATACACAAACTGATAAACAATAACCAAGGAGTTTTTTCGAAAGTGTCATGACTATGCACATGTCCGTGTTCAGCTCCTTTCGAGAAAAATTCCAAGATAATTTGAAACAATATTCCTAACATGATAAATATTCCAGCTCCTGCATGTTTATGCGAATCATCTGATGACTGATAAACCTCAGGTAACAAATGCATGACTGTAAGCGACAATAAAAACGAACCGCTAAATGCCATCAATAGTTTTAAATTCTTTTTCTTTTTGGGGCTGAAAAATAATGCCAATACATAGCCAAGTAAAACCGATACTAAAGGAAGGATGTAAATCATTAATTTTTAATAATGTTTGTTGACTACTAAAATAGAAACAAGGCTCAATAATTATGAAAATTCTTGTAATTCAAAAAAAACGAGGTCGTAATTCTGGTGTAAAAATAGGCATTTTTTAAGAACTATTATTTTACTTCAACGGAATTTTTGAGAGTCTTAATGTACTCCTTTTAAAAGTACTTGGCATCAGCTCTATGCTAAATATCTACTGGTTAAATTTTGAATCATAAATGAAAAGTCGGGTTTCGTGAAATGAAATCGAGTCTTCGTGATTTGAAATCTAAAAACATCCAAATAAAATGTATCTTTAACAAAATTTAAACATTTGGTTAAAAACTACTCTGAAGTATCGGCACTGATTTTAGGTCAAGTATGATAATGATCTTTAACGGCTTTTGAGGTTTTATACGCCAATTTGTTAAAAATAGATTTTTTAATTTTTCTTTAAAAAAGATAAGTCTTAAAAATTGATTTAAAATATCTGCCGATTATGATAAAGTTAGTATACAACGGAAATAACCAATTGATTCAAAAGGCCATTTGTCAAGCAAACGCAATTTTGCAAAGCAATTCTTTTTACGATAAAGTAGCTTCATTACCTCAGATGTCTAATACTACTCTGAGTTCTAAAGAAATTGCTGAAATCCTTAAAACCTGCAACGAAGAAATTTGCATCCAAAGTTTTTGGAACCCCTTCAGAAGATGTACCAAAATGGTGGGTCAAAACATTATCAAAGTTAATTCCAGTAAGTTAAGTTGTACTACTGCATTTGCCGTTAATTCCATCATAAACCAAGCTTTAATAACTTGTGCACTACAAGGAAAACAAATTAATTTTGAAAAAGCTAATTTTGACGAAACCCAATACGGCAATGTTTTTCCGTGCCGCATTGCGGCAGTTGCCGAAATACTAACCCGAAAATCAAAACTATCTCACTTAAAAGCGCAGTTGTTGTATTAACAAAGTAAAGAATAAAAGACGCTTACTGCCCAAAGACATGGAAACCCGCTGTGCGAAAAATAATTTTTAACCACCTTGTAAATGGTTCCAAAAAACATCACATTTGAAGGTAAAAACTGTGCAATTTACCTAATTATGATTAAACAATTCTTAAAAAAATACTTACACAAAACTGCTATTTTAAACTAAAGTTTACAATTTACACATTAAATCGAAAATGCATCACATCGCCATCCTTCACGATGTATTCCTTGCCTTCTACTCTTAGTTTTCCAGCTTCTTTTACCTTAGCTTCTGACCCGTACAATTCAAAATCAGCATACGAAATTACTTCCGCTCGAATAAAACCTTTTTCAAAATCACTATGAATTACACCTGCCGCTTTCGGAGCCGTATCGCCTACGTTGATGGTCCATGCCCGAACTTCCTTTACACCAGCAGTAAAATAGGTTTGCAATTTTAATAATTTATAAGCTGCCCGAATCAAAACCGCCGATCCTGGCTCAGTTAACCCCATATCTTCCAAGAAAACCTGACGCTCTTCATAACTTTCGAGTTCAGTTATATCAGCCTCAGCACCCACCGAGAGTACAATGACCTCCGCTTGTTCATCTTTTACCAAATCGCGTACTTGGTCAACGTATTTATTTCCAGTTACCGCCGAAGCTTCATCCACATTACAAACATACAAAACAGGTTTAGTCGTAATCAGTTGAAAGTCTTCCATCAACGCCACCTCGTCATTATTTTGCGGCACCACAGTTCGAGCAGATTTGGCTTGCAACAAAGCCTCTCGAATTCGGTCTAAAAGTGCTTTTTCAACTTGAGCTTCTTTATTTCCAGTTTTTGCAGCACGATTCACTTTCTCTAAGCGCTTTTCTACTGTTTCTAAATCTTTTAATTGCAACTCAATATCAATTGTTTCTTTATCGCGAATCGGATTGACATTACCGTCTACATGCACAATATTATCGTTATCAAAACAACGTAACACGTGAATGATAGCGTTACATTCTCTAATATTTCCCAAAAACTGATTGCCTAAACCCTCGCCTTTACTCGCTCCTTTCACCAATCCTGCAATATCTACAATATCCACCGTAGCCATTTGTACACGCTCGGGTTTTACCAATTCTTCTAATTTAGCAATTCTCGGGTCAGGCACGTTTACCACACCAATATTGGGCTCTATCGTACAAAACGGAAAGTTAGCACTTTGGGCTTTTGCATTCGATAAACAATTAAATAAAGTTGATTTTCCTACATTGGGTAATCCTACAATTCCTGCTTTCATGAGATACTGTTTTAAAAACTGTGCAAATATACATTTTATAACGCAAAATCGACTACAAAAAGCAGTACTAGATAACTATATTCGGAGCCATTTTTTTATTTGGGGGTTCCCCGCGAAGGCGGGTCGTGCTGTCCATTCCCGCTTCCCGCCGTTGTACATATCCGGTAACTATCAAAATCAAGGTAACGGCGGGAGAGCTCCATTACCATCACTAACCCAATCGTTTTCAGCAGAAAATCAAGGTAAACTCAGCAATCAGATTCCATTAAAAAACCCCGTTATTTATATAACGAGGTAGTTTATTTTTAAAAAAAAGATAAAAATCTTTATTTATGCAAAGCATGGTATTGAATCAATCCATCAATCGGTCGTCGTAAAACATTTCCAATCTTTAGATTATTGTTTGCCAAAACTTCGGCTAATTCTTCTTTAAGGTAAAAAGCTATCGAACCAATAAAATGAACAGGCACTTCATGACAATTTTCGTACTGGGTAATGTAAAAATCAACAAAATCTTGCATGGCGTTTTTAATAATTTTTTGACAAAATTCGTGTTCTTTATGCTGGATTAAAAATTTAGCAAAAGTAGCTAGATATGCATTTGGGTTTGGTTCCTTATAGAGGTTGTGCTTGATTACGTCTGCATCTAAATCATATTCTTTTTCAAATTCAAGCGCCAAATCTTTGGGCATTTTATTAAAATAATAACCTCTAATTAATTGACGTCCAAATTGATTTCCGCTGCAATCATCCATAGCAATATAACCCAATGATTGCACTTTTTGATGCAATACATTTCCGTCAAAATAACTACAATTTGATCCTGTACCTAAAATGGATACGATTGCTTTTTCTCCCTTAGGTGTGGTGGCATAAACAGCTGCAAATGTGTCCTCCTGAACAGAAATGATGGCTTTATTGAAGTACGTTTTAAAAACATCAGAGAGGAAAGTTCTCATTCTATCAGTACCGCAACCTGCACCGTAAAAATAAAGATGCGAGACATTTTTTTTATTATGAAGGATATCAAACCGGTCGTCAAGACGTTCCACAATTTGCTCTTCATCAAGCACTTCTGGGTTTAAACCTAGTGTTTGGGTGGTAAATAAAATTTTACCTGAATCGTCAATAGCGATCCAATCGGCTTTTGTAGAGCCGCTATCTACTAGTAATTTCATTGGTTTTATAAAAAAGGTTAGTATGATGGTTATTCAAAAGATTACCTTGAAAGCGTACTTTTAAATCGTGTTCGAAATATAATACATTTTATGCTATGTAGTTGCTTTTAAAAAAATAGATTTGCATTTTAAAGAAATCAGCCTGCAAAACCTCAAACCCCTAGCCCCGATAGCAGTGGAAATCCTTTTTTTGCGAAACCAATGCATGTTTTCTTTTTAAAAGAATGGTGTCTCGCAAAAAAAGATTGTAACGAATAGCGGGAAAAAGCTCCTGACAATAGTTAAAATCCGTTCAAAAAAAACAAAAATCCCGTCGAACTAAATCAACGGGATTTTGAAAATGTTTTTATTTTAAGCCAGCGATGTGAACTGATAAATCGATTAACTTGCTTGAATATCCGTACTCATTATCGTACCAAGAAACCAATTTAAAGAAGGTCGAATTTAATCCGATTCCAGCTTTAGCATCTACTACAGATGTTCTTGAATCGCCAACAAAATCTTGAGATACTACATCGTCTTCTGTAAATCCTAATATACCTTTCATTGAAGTTTCAGAGGCATTTTTAAGTACTGCCATAATTTCTTCGTAGGTAGTTTCCTTGGCTAATTTTACAGTTAGGTCCACTACAGAAACGTCAACTGTTGGTACACGGAACGACATTCCGGTTAATTTTCCGTTTAATGCCGGAATTACTTTTCCTACTGCTTTTGCAGCACCTGTTGAGGAAGGAATGATGTTAACGCTTGCCGCACGACCGCCTCTCCAGTCTTTTCTAGACGGACCATCGGCTACCATTTGTGTCGCTGTTGAAGCATGAACGGTAGTCATTAATCCTTCTACAATGCCAAAATTATCGTGGATTACTTTTGCTAAAGGTGCCAAACAGTTTGTGGTACAAGAAGCGTTAGAAACAATAGTATCGGTTGCTTTTACTTCGCTGTGGTTTACTCCCATTACAAACATTGGTGCGTCTGCTGATGGAGCTGAAATAACCACTTTTTTGGCACCACCATCGATATGAGCTTGGGCGGTTTCTAGCGTAGTAAAAATTCCAGTACATTCTGCTACTACATCTACATCAACACTTTCATCATCCCACTTGATTAATTTAGGGTCTCTTTCGGCAGTGATACGAATAAATTTATCGTTTACATACAATTGACCGTCTTTAACTTCTACTTTTCCGTTAAAACGACCGTGAACAGAATCATATTTTAATAAATATGCTAAATGATCTACATCTAGTAAATCATTGATGGCCACAACTTCTACGTTGTCTCTGTTGAATGTTTCTCTAAAAACGATTCGTCCTATTCTACCAAAACCGTTTATTCCTAATTTTACTTTTGACATTTTATTAATTAATTTAGAGCTAAGGCCTTAGCCCTAACTAGTGTTAAACTTTTTATTTTTTATGTGGTGATGATATCCGAAACACGAAGCAGTTCTCTGTCTATCGGATAGTGTCCTTTAATGGCTTGATCTAGTGGTGTTAAGGCTACTTCATCTTTAAGAATTCCAACCATATAATTGGATTTTCCTTCCAGAAGTGATTCTACGGCTTTAACCCCTAACCTGCTCGCCAAAACCCGATCGTAGCAAGAGGGAGCTCCGCCACGTTGCATGTGACCTAACACTGAAACACGAATATCGTATTCAGGTAAGTGTGATTCGATGTAATCTTTGAGTTCAAAAACATTTTTACCCATTTTATCACCTTCCGCTACGACAACAATACTGGATGATTTTCCGGAGGCTTTACTTTTTTTCAACGATTCGAGCAGTCTATCTAAGCCTAAATCTTCCTCTGGAATTAGTATTTCTTCGGCTCCTGCTCCAATACCGGCATTCAATGCGATGTGTCCTGCATCGCGACCCATTACTTCTACAAAAAATAAACGGTTGTGTGAACTGGCGGTGTCTCTGATTTTATCGATACATTCTACTACTGTATTCAATGCTGTATCGTATCCTAGGGTGTGGCTGGTGCCAAAAATATCATTATCTATAGTTCCTGGAATTCCCATTACTGGAAAACCAAATTCATGGTTGAAAATTTCCGCTCCTGTAAAAGTTCCATCACCACCGATAACAACCAAGGCGTCAATTTCAGCTTTTACTAAGTGCTCGTGTGCTTTTTTTCTGCCTTCGGCGGTCATAAATTCTTTTGATCGTGCCGATTTTAAAATGGTGCCACCTTTGTTGACAATATTGTTCACACTTCGGGGTCCCATTTCTTTAAAATCGCCTTCAATCATACCTTGATATCCGCGATAAATTCCCATACATTCTATGCCATGAAAAGCACAGGTCCTGACTACAGAACGGATTGCTGCATTCATTCCTGGTGAGTCTCCACCGGAAGTTAAAACTCCTATCTTTTTTATTGTTGTTGACATTAATTTTCAAATTTGAACGCTAATGTAATAAACAAAAATTACTGACCATCATCTCTAATAATATTTTAATAAAGTGTTATGATTTCAATCGATTTCGTTGATAAGTTTTTATTTTTCACTATAATTTTGTAGATATTGATTTTTTTTGTGAAGTGAAATTGACAAAATCATAATTTGCGAGAGTTCTCTTTAAAAATCACTTTTGATGGTGGTGCGATGAAATAGTACGAGTCCAGAGGGCTCTTTTAATTGTATTAAAAAAAGGGTAATGGATTGCTAACACACAAAACGATTCCGATAATTTACTATGTACATGATCCGTAAACCATACGATTGGATAGCGCCATTTTTTGTATAATCAATTTCTATAGATTTTTGAGGACTTAAAAAGGAAGTGTGAGGAGCTTATAAATATTTTTAAAAAATCAACGAAATCACGAACTTTAAATTAATTTTGCAAGATGATGAACAGCCTATCCGAACATATTTCAGATTTTTTAAATGCTTTCTATCCTTTTTCTGAACTTTCAAAAGAGGAGTTAAACACCGTATCGGTTTCTACTCGTGTATTAATTGTAGACAAAAATGAAACCTTGTTTAAAGTGGGCGATGCCGTACATCCGTATTTTTACGTTGTGTCATCGGGCCTGATTCATATCTCTTTAATCGCTGACGCCGAAGAACAGCTGATAGACAAACCCTACGCTGGCGAAATTTTTGGATTACGTCCTTTTTTTGCCAAAAATAATTACGCAACCACTGCCAAGGCCATGCAGGACTCTATCATTTTTGCCATTCCGGTTGATATTTTTAAACCATTTATTGCACAAAATTCTAAAATATTAGACTTCTTACTACACAGTTTTGCTCCATCAAATATAGATTCCTTCAATTCTGCTGAGCAAAGTTTTATAAATGAGGGAGGAAGAAATTATGAATCCAAAAATGAAATTCAGTTTTTTCAGTCACTGCATTATAATAAAAAACCACTTGTGGTAAATCTTGACGAAACGGTGCAAACTGTAGCGCAAAAAATGACAGACAATCTTATTGGTTGTGCCATTGTGCAGCATCAAAGTAAGCCTGTGGGTATTGTAACCGATGTTGATTTACGCAAAAAAGTGGCAACGGGTCGATTTTCGATAGCAACATTGGTCAATAGAATCATGTCGACTCCTGTGATTACCGTGCCTGAAAATACTTCTTTAGCAGAAGCACAATTATTAATGTTGCAAAACAATATTACACATTTATGCATGACGGTTGACGGCTCTGATAAGACCGCCATTATTGGTGTTATTTCTGAACAAGATTTGATTTTCTCGCAATCGAGTAATCCCGGCGTTTTGATTAAGGAAATCAAAAGGGCTCAAAATGGACTCGCCTTGCATAAAATCAGAATGAAATTTGAAGATTTTATTCAGTCTTCTATTGAGAAAAAAATTCCTTTATCACACATAAATACTATTTCGGGCGAAGTAAATCAAGCCATTGCAAAGCGTGCTATTGATTTAACAATTTTAGAACTGGGTTCGCCTCCCGTTCGGTTTGCATGGTTTAGTGCGGGAAGTCAAGGACGAAAAGAGCAACTTACCTTTTCAGACCATAATAGTTTTCTGGTTTTTGAAGATGTGGTCCCCGAAAAAGCACCAATGGTAAAGCAGTATTTCGTGACTCTTGCTTCTAAAGTAGTAGCTATTTTGGAAACTGTTGGTTATCCAACTGCAGCGTCTTCTTATGTAGCTAGTAATCCGGAGTGGTGTAAATCAATTTCGGAGTGGACCAAGCAGTTTGAAAGTTGGATTCATTTTTCGGGTAAAGCAAACCCGATAATTCCCACCTTATTTTTTGATTTTGATTTCATCTTTGGTAGTTTCGAAATTGAAGACCTCTTAAATACCGTGGTATTCTCCAACCTAGAAGGTAGTAAAAAATTCTTTGCTTATCTCGGAACCGAAACCTTAAAGAAACCTGCTCCACTAACCTTTTTCAAACAATTTAGCGTTGAGGAAGAAGGCAATCATAAAGGCTATTTTGATATTAAAAACAGAGCTATTTTACCTTTAGTAGATGCGGCAAGAGTTTTGATTTTAAGCCATAAGGTCAAAGGAATTACTAATACGTTTCTCAGATTCAAACAGTTAGCCATTATCGAACCGAAATATGCCGAAATCTACTTAAATGCCGCTGACGCTTTTATTTACTTATCAAAAATTAGAGCTAGAGAGGGATTGAGAAATAACAGCAGCGGAAACTATATTTTAATCGACGAATTGCCAAAAACCAGTCGGGAGAAATTAAAAAATGCGTTAGCTGCTATGAAAGATTTGGAAGAAATCATTAAAAATAAATTTCAACTCACTTATTTTATTTGATATGCTCGATTGGTTAAAAAATAAAAAATATCCCGAATTTTGGAAAGCATACTTGCAACAAAACGAGCAAGAATCCTCGCGTTATGTAACCTTGAAAATCCAAACAACAGGATTAAATCTTCAAAAAGACGTTATCTTAACCCTTGGAGCACTTGGAATTGAAGACAATAAAATCGTGATAAACGATAGTTTTGAGGTAGTATTGTTACAATATGTATACAACCATGACCATGGATTATCAAATGAATTTATTGTTGAGGCAAAGACAGATAAATACCCTGAAGCCCAAGGTATTGAAAAATTAATTTTATTTCTTTCTAATGCAAAAATAATCGGATATAGAACTGATTTTGAGGTAGAGATGATCAACAGAGCGTTAAGCAAAATGGAATGTGGTAAACTCAAAAACGAGGTACTCGACTTAGAAGTTATGTTTAAAAAATGGAAAGAATCTATTGAGGCACGAACAATTAGTATACCTGAAATAGCAAGCGCCTTAAAAATTCCACCACACGAAAACGATATGCCTTTGGGAGAAGTTTATACTATGGCGTTGTGTTTTCTGAAACTCAAAAAATATTTAGGCCTTGATTGATAAGAAAATCTATAGAGGCTACAAAAACGCTAAATCCATTGCATAAGGTTCTTGTTATTCTTCATTAAAATTAATTGGCAAGTAATTTTTAGTTTTAGAACTGCTAATGTGCGTTCAAAATTTTGGTTTGCATTTTGTTTAACGTAGGTGATTTTTATGTGATTCAGAAAAGTTATACGTTCAAATTGTGTTTTACCATTAATGCACTTTTACAAATGGTTTTGCAATCCTATGTTCCAGCGTGGCTTACAAATAAAAAAGCTACCGAAACCTTCTTTTAAAGTAGCTACATATCATCGTTAAAAAACAAAAACTCCATAAAATAAGGTTGGGTCAAATATGTTTTTACTGTCAATGACGTATTTGGTTTTTCAATATTAGCTATTGAGTATTTAGAAAAAAAACCGCCTCCATGATTGCATCGAGACGGTTTTTGATGTTTGTATGGAGTTGTTACACGTGTAAAGCTCGGTTGTCTGTTGCAGCAAGCGCGGCTTCTTTTATGGCTTCTGCAAAAGTAGGATGGGCATGACTCATTCGAGAAATATCCTCAGCCGAAGCTTTAAATTCCATCGCGGTTACTGCTTCTGCAATTAAATCTGCACAACGAGCACCAATCATGTGAACGCCAAGTACTTCATCAGTTTTAGCATCCGCCAAAATTTTTACAAAACCATCGATATCGCCTCCAGCTCGGGCTCTACCTAATGCTTTAAACGGAAAACTTCCAGCTTTAAATGCCACGCCGGCTTCTTTTAATTGTTCTTCTGTTTTTCCTACAGCGGCTACCTCTGGCCAAGTGTACACCACTCCTGGTATTAAATTATAATCGATATGTGGTTTTTGTCCGGCAATAATTTCGGCCACCATAACGCCTTCTTCTTCCGCCTTGTGTGCCAACATTGCTCCACGAACTACATCGCCGATGGCATAAATAGTAGGTACATTGGTTTGTAAATGATCATTTACATCCACCATGCCTCTATCGGTAATTTTCACACCTGCTTTTTCGGCATTTAATCCGGCAGTAAATGGTTTTCTACCTACCGAAACCAATGCATAATCGCCTTCTAAAACAATGTTTTCTCCTTTCGGATTTTCTGCCATTACGGTAACGGCATCTCCATTTCGCTCTACAGATTTTACTTTATGCGAAACATAAAACTTCATTCCTTGTTTCTTCAAAACCTTCGTCAACTCTTTTGATAAAGAGCTGTCCATTCCAGGAATAATGCGGTCTAGATACTCTACCACAGAAACTTGAGCTCCTAAACGTAGATATACTTGACCCAACTCGATACCTATTACTCCTCCACCAATAATTACAAGGTGTTTAGGAACTTCTGGTAATTTTAAAGCTTCGGTAGATGTTATAATTCGTTCTTTATCAATAGTAATAAAAGGAAGATTTGCCGGTTTTGAACCTGTGGCAATGATGATATGTTTACCTTCAATAATTTCTGACGAACCGTCGTTTTTTGAGATTTTAACGTGCGTAGCATCTTCAAATGACCCCAATCCGTTATAAACTGTGATTTTATTTTTGTCCATCAAAAATTTGACTCCGCCACTGGTTTGATCTACAACAGCTTGCTTTCTGTCGATCATCTTTTGTAAATTTACTTTTACATCACCTGAAATTTCTATTCCGTGCTCCGCAAAATGTTTCATTTCTTCATAATGATGCGATGAGGCCAACATTGCTTTTGAAGGAATACATCCTACATTCAAACAAGTACCTCCTAAGGTAGCATATTTTTCGATAATTGCGGTTTTCAAACCTAATTGTGCACAACGAATGGCTGCTACGTATCCGCCTGGACCTGAACCTATAATGACTACATCAAATGAACTCATAGTTATTTTATTTTGTGTTTATTTTTCTAAAGGCAAATTTAAGGAAGTTTTTTTGTTTAAGGCTTGTTTGACTGCTACTTTTAAGCAGAATTTCACAGTGTGTAGGCCGTTGTGTTTTTTACCTCACCAATCATAAAAGTACTGTGTGTGCTTCCGATGTGTTGTAAAGTAGTCAACTTAGTTACCATAAATTCGCGATACTCTTCCATGTGTTCTACAAAAATTTTCAATATATAGTCATAATCACCACTCACATGAAAACATTCTAAAACCTCAGGTAGTACCACTACTTCCTTTTCAAATTGAGCAATAAACTCTTTAGTGTGCTGCATAAGTTTTAGATGACAAAAAACCACAAAACCCTTCTTGATTTTGTTTCGATTAAGTAAAACAACTTGTTTTTCGATAACACCTTCGCGTTCTAGCTTTTTAATTCGTTCATAAACCGCAGTCACTGATAAATTTAACTTTAAAGAAAGTTGCTTGGTAGTTTGCTTCGCGTCATGTTGCAAAAGCATTAAAAGTTTGGTGTCAATGGCATCAAATAACATAATCACTTTTTTTCGGTAAAATTAGATTTTATATTTAATTGAAACAACTAAAAATCTACAAAATTTAAATTAAGTAGAAAATTAATCTATATTTACAGATATCAATTGTAAAATAATACCTTTTATTGTTCTTTTGATGTATTATTTAAATCAAAAATACAATGAATTCATTCAATCCCGCTGATAACATCCAAGATTTACAATATTTTGGCGAATTTGGAGGTGTAAATCCTTCTATTTCAGATTCTTCTACCTACACATTTTTGTCGGCCAAAACCATGTTTGACACTTTTGAAGGCAATGCCGAAGGTTGCTATTTGTATTCTCGACATTCTTCGCCTAGTAATTTATATTTAGATAAAGCACTCGCCGCTATGGAAGGTACAGCAACTGCCAATGTTTCGGCCTCAGGAATGGGTGCTATTACTCCTACACTTTTACAACTTTGCGGAGCTGGAGATCATATCGTTTCAAGCCGAACGATTTATGGCGGAACATACGCTTTCTTGAAAAATTTTACCCCTCGATTTGGTATCAAAACCACTTTTGTAGACATTACCAAATTAGACCTCGTTGAGGCTGCCATTACTCCTGAAACAAAAGTTTTGTACTGCGAAACGGTTTCTAATCCATTACTTGAAGTAGCAGATTTGGCTGGACTTTCTAAAATTGCAAAAAAATACAATCTTAAGTTGGTTGTAGATAACACATTTTCGCCACTATCAGTAACTCCTACTCGTTTCGGGGTTGATATTGTTATTCATAGCCTGACAAAATACATCAACGGAAGTAGCGATACCGTTGGTGGTGTGGTTTGTGCTTCGCAAGAATTTATAGATAGCTTGAAAAATGTTAATTCGGGTGCAAGTATGCTTTTAGGTCCTACAATGGATAGCTTACGGTCGGCAAGTGTAATGAAAAACTTACGCACTTTACACATCCGAATCAAACAACACAGTTATAACGCTCAGTATTTGGCCGAAAAATTTGAATCTTTAGGATTAAAAACGGTTTATCCTGGATTAAAAAGTCATCCATCGCATGAATTATATAAAGGTATGATTAATCCCGAATACGGTTTCGGCGGCATGCTAACGATTGACGCGGGAAGTTTAGAAAAAGCAAATGCCTTGATGGAATTGATGCAAGAACGAAATTTGGGTTACCTAGCCGTAAGTTTAGGATTTTACAAAACCTTGTTTAGTGCTCCAGGTACTTCTACGTCGAGCGAAATTCCTGTTGAGGAACAAATCGAGATGGGTTTAACCGACGGATTGATTCGGTTTTCGATTGGCCTAGACAATGATATTGAACGTACTTTCAAAATGATGCACCAGTGTATGAAAGAACTACATATTATTTAAAAAAGACATCTGAACACTCTGATTTTTTTCTGTTTGGAAAACCACTCAGACTACTGATTTGCAAAGCTTTATATTTTAAAACCGTAAATAATAAAGCTTTGCATTTTTTTATGCCGTTATTTTTAATTTAAAGCTTCTTCCTTAAAATATCATTTGTGTTATCAAATTTAATGTCTCTTAAAAGTAGCGGCCTTTTGAAGTAATGCCATTATTTAGTTGTAGATTTTCGTTCACTTTATAGAATTTTAAGTAAATTGCAGTCTGAAATTTAAGTTTGGAATGGAAAATAATCACGATAACCCACTGGCAAAGCCAATTGAACTAAACCGTAATCTATCTTTATGGGAAGCTATAATTCCTATTTTATTATTAATTAGCATTTTGGCATACAATGTTTATGTGTATGAAAGCGATGCCACAGCAGGTCCGAATCAGTTTGCCTTAATCATCGGTGCTGCAATTGCTGCAATTATCGGTTTTCGTAACAAAATCAAGTATGATGCAATGATGGAGGAGATTTCTCAAAACATCAAATCGACAGCGGGAGCCATTTTGATTTTGCTTTTGGTAGGAGCTCTTTCAGGAACGTGGTTGTTGAGTGGCGTTATTCCATCGATGATTTATTATGGCCTACAATTGCTTCATCCGTCGATTTTTCTACCGGCTTGTTTACTTATTTGCTCTGTAATTTCGATTGCCACAGGGAGTTCCTGGACCACTTCGGCAACAGTCGGAATTGCTTTAATCGGAATTGGTTCTACTATGGGAATGCCCCTCGGGATGGTTGCCGGTGCTGTAATTTCGGGTGCCTATTTTGGCGATAAACTTTCACCACTATCAGATACTACCAATTTAGCGCCAGCCATGGCGGGTACTGATTTATTCACACACATTCGGTACATGATTTTAACCACCGTGCCTACTATGATAATCACCTTGATTCTTTTTGTAATACTGGGTTTGATGCAAGACACTACTGATTTAGCAACAGACGGCACAACCTTAAACGCTATAACAGAAACATTTAATGTAACACCACTTTTGTTTATTGTACCATTGGTAGTTATTTTTCTTATTGTAAAAAAAACAGAACCACTAATTGCACTATTAGTAGGTACACTTTTAGGAGCGGTTTTCGCCTTGGTATTTCAGCCTGATTTGGTAGCAAAAGTAGGCGGTGGAACCCATCTTAATTTTATCAACGGATATAAAGGTATCATGAATTCAATTACAGTAAGTACCTCAATAGAAACTACTGATAAAACATTAAACGACTTGTTTACTTCAAAAGGTATGCAAGGCATGTTGGGTACTATCTGGCTTATTTTGTGCGCCATGACTTTTGGTGGTGTTATGGAAGCCATTGGCGCATTGGCACGAATTACGGATGCTTTACTAAAATTGTTCGATACGGTTTTCGGACTTTTTGCTAGCACAGTGATTAGTTGTCTGACCCTAAATGTAACGGCATCTGATCAATATCTTGCCATTGTAGTACCCGGAAAAATGTTTGCCAAAGCCTACAGAGATAAAGGTCTAGCACCCGAAAACCTGAGTCGAACCCTTGAAGATACCGGAACAGTAACCTCTGTATTAGTGCCTTGGAATACCTGTGGAGCCTATCAAGCGGGCGTTCTTGGTGTCTCGACTTGGAGTTATTTGCCCTACGCTTTTTTTAATATTATCAGTCCGTTTATGACTTTAATTTTTGCAGCATTTCACATCAAAATAAAGGAGTTAACTACTGATTCAAAGGTATAGAAAAGCAATTATCGCTTGAAATACAAAGTTAATTTGTTTATAATCAAATAATTTATAACTATCGTTTCATAAAAACATATAATTACAATTTATAAATAGTTCCTCAATTTGCACTAAATTTGTAACATTAAATAATCAATAATAAACAAACAATAAACCAATATGGAACAGTCTACAGACTTCGGAAAATGCCCCTTCAGTGGCAAACAAAACACGCCTCCTGTAAAGGTTGACAATAAACATTGGTGGCCTAAAGCATTGGATTTAGATATTTTAAGCCAGCACGACTCTAAAACAAATCCACTTGGAGAAAAATTTAATTATGCTGAGGAATTTAAAAAATTAGATTTAGAGTCTGTTAAAACAGATTTAAAAAATTTAATGACTGAAAGTCAATCATGGTGGCCTGCCGATTGGGGACACTACGGAGGTTTGATGATTCGTTTAGCTTGGCATGCTGCTGGAACCTACAGAATTACAGACGGACGTGGCGGTAGCGGAACAGGAAACATTCGTTTTGCTCCTTTAAACAGTTGGCCAGATAACGGAAATCTAGATAAAGCGCGTCGTCTTTTATGGCCAGTTAAGAAAAAATACGGAAATAAAATTTCATGGGCCGACTTGATGATTCTTGCAGGAAATATGGCTTACGAATCAATGGGCTTCAAAACCTTTGGTTTTGCGGGAGGAAGAGAAGACATTTGGCATCCAGAAAAAGATGTATATTGGGGTTCAGAAAAAGAATGGTTAGCACCATCGGGAAGTGAAGGAACGCGTTATTCAGGCGAAAGAGATTTAGAAAATCCATTGGCAGCTGTTATGATGGGACTAATTTACGTAAATCCTGAAGGTGTTGACGGAAAACCAGACCCTTTAAAAACAGCTCATGATGTTCGCGTAACATTCCAAAGAATGGCAATGAATGATGAAGAAACAGTAGCCTTAACTGCTGGTGGTCACACTGTTGGAAAAGCACACGGAAATGGAGATGCTTCTACATTAGGGCCAAATCCAGAAGGTAGCGACATAGAAACACAAGGTTTTGGTTGGATGAACCCTAAAAATAACGGAAACGGACCCGACACAGTAACCAGTGGATTAGAAGGTTCTTGGACTACAAACCCTACACGTTGGGACAATGAATATTTCGAATTATTATTCAAATACGATTGGGAATTAAAAAAGAGTCCTGCGGGAGCTTGGCAATGGGAACCCATTAACATTGCAGAAGAAGACAAACCTGTAGATGCATACGATCCAACAAAACGCAACAATCCTATAATGACGGATGCGGATATGGCAATGAAATTAGATCCTGAATACCGAAAAATTTCAGAGCGTTTCCGCGAAGATCCTGCTTATTTCGAAGACGTTTTTGCAAGAGCTTGGTTTAAATTGACACACAGAGACTTAGGCCCTAAAAATCGTTATTTAGGTCCTGATGCACCACAAGAAGATTTAATCTGGCAAGACCCAATTCCTGCTGTAGATTATACTTTATCAGCTGCAGAAATTGAAGATTTGAAAAAAATACTACTAAATTCAGGTTTAACGAGAACTGAATTAATCAATACTGCATGGGATAGTGCTCGAACTTTTAGAGGTTCTGACTACAGAGGTGGTGCAAACGGTGCTCGAATCAGATTAGCTCCGCAAAAAGATTGGATGGGTAACGAGCCCGAGCGACTTGAAAAAGTAATTGCCACACTTACCAAAATACAAGCTGGTTTGGCAAAAAAAGTTTCTATCGCAGACTTAATTGTTCTTGGAGGTAGTGCCGCTCTTGAAAAAGCAATACAAGACGCTGGTTACAATGTAAACGTTCCATTTAATGCAGGACGAGGAGATGCTACTACTGAAATGACCGACCCAGCATCATTTGAAGATTTAGAGCCAACAAATGACGCATTCAGAAACTTCATGAAACGTGAATATACCGTTAAACCAGAAGAATTAATGCTTGACAAAGCACAACTTTTAGGTTTAACCGCTCCTGAAATGACTGTTTTACTCGGTGGAATGCGAGTGTTAGGAACAAATTACGGTGGAACAAAACACGGTGTATTTACCCACAACGAAGGAGTATTAACCAATGACTTCTTTGTGCACTTAACCGATATGAATTACAGTTGGAAACCTGTAAGTGAAAATCTATACAATATTGTAGACCGCAAAACAGGCGTAACTAAATTTACTGCCACTCGTGTTGACTTAGTTTTTGGTTCAAATTCTGTTTTACGTTCGTATGCGGAACTTTATGCACAAGATGATAACAAAGAAAAATTTGTACATGATTTTGTGAAAGTGTGGACCAAAGTTATGGAAGCAGATCGTTATGATTTGAACTAATAGGATTGCACTAAAAATTAAAATGCACCGGGAAACTGGTGCATTTTTTATTATATAAAATGATTTTTTCTTAATAAGTCAAAAAAGCATTGAATTACAACTCTGTCAAAGAAGAATAAAATTTTATTAAAAACGCACTAATTGTTCTTAAATAATCAAAAAAATAATTGTACTTTTATCTTTGGCTAAAATTTTTAGTGAATCCAAATCAAATTTTTTTAGTCGAACAACGAACAATCAGCTAATTTTTGTAGAAATTACAGTGTTTTTTTAGCTGTTTTTTTTTATTTTGAAATCTATCTAGTGAAACTATTATTGACTTAAAAATGGTATAATTATGAGTACTTTTAGTGAAATTGTCAATTCTGACCGTCCTGTTTTGGTCGATTTTTTTGCAACTTGGTGTGGGCCGTGTCAAATGCTAATGCCTGTTCTAAAACAAGTTAAAGATAGTTTAGGAGATCGAGTAACGATTATAAAAATAGACGTCGACAAAAATCAAGAGTTAGCATCCCAATTTAAAGTTCGTGGAGTGCCTACGCTCGCCCTTTTTCAGCATGGAAAAGTTATTTGGAGAAAATCAGGTTTGTTGACAAAAGAAGAACTACTTCGAGCCATTGTAGAAGTCAGCGAATAATTTTTGTATACAGTACATTTATCGACAAAGCTGAATTCGATTACTATTAAATTATAATGAATTGTTTTTCAATTGCTTTATTTTGCTTTTTGAATCTCTTGCAAGGACTTTTTCGGACTTTGTTGTTATCTACATTAAAACAGACCTACAAGGATTTTAAAACATTACAGAAGTTAAAATCGATTTGTAAAATCAATAATTTAAAAATCGAACTCAACTTACTACAGAATTTCAAAAATATCGAACTTAAAAATCTATTAAAAAAAAGAGATTACTTCATCCGGTAGTAATCTCTCTTTTTTTATTATTCATTGTGTAAAAAGGCTTGCCTATTTAACAGTGTTTCTTCTGATTCTACATGGTTATCATCTGGCACACAACAATCTACAGGACAAACTGCAGCACATTGTGGCTCGTCATGAAAACCTTTACATTCGGTACATTTGCTCGGTACAATGTAGTAATAATCGTCTGAAATAGGTGTTTGTGTAGCGTCAGCATCTACCTCGGTACCATCAGGTAAAACAATTTTTCCTCTCAATTTGGTTCCGTCTTTGTAACGCCAGTCATCGGCGCCTTCATAAATTGCAGTGTTAGGACATTCTGGTTCACACGCCCCACAGTTAATGCATTCGTCCGTTATTATAATTGCCATTTGTATATGCTTTATTAGTATTAAAAAACGTTCTTTTTGCCTATTGCTTATAAAAGGTTTATTTTTGTTCAAAATTACATCCAAAACTATTCATAAGCAAATCTATATGACCTTCGAAGAAAAAAAAAATGCTTTTGTTGCACTTGGCCAATTTCTTGGTCAATTTCGCGCAGACGGACATACGCCAAACACGGAAGTTTTAAATAATGATTTAGCTTCACTCAGTGCGACTGAATCGCGCATATTTTTTGACTCTTTTACTGATTTAATCCACCTTTCGCAATCACATAACGGCTGGTATACACCCGAAAACGTATATTTTTCCATACAATCTTGGGCTAATGCGTTGACAGAACAAAATCTGAATCAGTGGTTATCGAAGTATAATTTCGAAAAAAACACCTCTAAAACAGTAGGATTGGTTTTAGCGGGTAATATTCCGTTAGTAGGCTTTCATGATTTTATGTGTGTCATACTATCGGGACATAAAGTGCAAGTAAAAACATCGTCAAATGATCAACATTTACTGCCTTTTTTAGCTAATTATCTTATTTCAATAGTACCTGAACTAAAAAATTACATTTCATTTACCGAAGGAAAACTGAAGGATTATGATGCTGTTATTGCCACAGGAAGCAACAATACAGCAAGGTATTTTGACTATTATTTTAAAGACAAACCTTCAATTATTCGAAAAAATAGAAATTCAGTAGCTATTTTAAACGGTACCGAAACCAAAGCAGATTTAGAAGCTCTGGGCGAAGATATTTTTCGTTATTTTGGATTAGGTTGTCGGAATGTTTCGAAAATTTTTGTACCGAAAGACTATGTTTTCGACTCTTTTTTTGAAGGAATTTTCAAATATAAAGACGTTATCGAATATGAAAAGTATGCTAATAATTATGATTACAACAAGGCCGTTTTTTTAATGAGTAACTTTAAATTACTCGATAACGGATTTTTGACCATAAAGGAGGATGCTAGTTACTCCTCTCCTATTTCGAGTGTTTTCTATGAATTTTATGATCATTTAGACAATCTTAAACTAAAACTTGCAGCAGATGCAGATGCCATCCAATGCATTGTTTCAAATCATTTAATTCCGAATAGTATTCCATTTGGAAAAACGCAACAACCCGAATTGTGGGACTATGCTGATGGAGTTGATACCCTAGATTTTTTGGCTTCTTTATAATTTACTAAAACGTTATTGTTAATAGTATTTCCTAATGATGCTCAAAATGTTTCCAGAATGTTAAGCTCTTTTTTGGAAATTTGCACTTTTAAAATAACAAGCTAACATTCTTATGAAAATACATAATTTTAGTGCTGGACCGAGTATTTTACCACAAGAAGTACTACAAAAAGCATCCGAAGCTGTACTCGATTTAAACCAATCAGGACTTTCTGTATTAGAAATTTCGCACCGAAGCAAAGCTTTTATTGCCATTATGGAAGAAGCTAAAGCATTGGTTTTGGAGTTAATGAATCTGCAAGACAAAGGGTATGAAGCGTTGTTTTTACAAGGCGGAGCCAGTATGGAATTTCTTAGAGTGCCGCAAAATTTATTACCAGCCAATCAAGTGGCGTGCTATTTAGATACAGGGCTTTGGGCTGCTAATGCTATTAAGGAAGCTCAAAATTTCGGAACGGTTGACATAATTGCATCCTCAAAAGATAAAAATTATAATTTTATTCCGAAAAATTATAGCATCTCAAAAGACGCGGCCTATTTTCATTGTACTTCAAATAACACCATTTATGGTACTCAAATACAGTACTTTCCAGAAAAAAATATACCTGTAGTCTGTGATATGAGTTCGGATATTTTTTCGAGAGAAATAGATTATTCCTACTTTGATTTGATTTATGCAGGTGCACAAAAAAATATGGGTCCGGCAGGTGTGACATTGGTGGTTATTAAAAAAGAAATTTTAGGAAAATCAGGTAGAAAAATCCCCACGTTACTCGATTATCAAAAACATATTGCAGCAGAAAGTATGCTCAATACACCACCTGTTTTTGCCGTTTATACTTCATTACTTACTCTGAAATGGCTCAAAAACAGTGGAGGTTTGGCTGCAATTGGCCAAAAAAATCAAGAAAAAGCCAATCTATTGTATACTGAAATTGACCGAAACACACTTTTTGAGGGAACAGCAGCGATAGAAGATCGTTCGATGATGAATGCCACATTTTTATTGAAAAATGCTATGCTTACTGATCAATTTGCAAAAATTTGCGAAGCGAAAAACATTTCGGGCATTGCAGGACATAGAAGCGTGGGCGGCTATAGAGCCTCAATGTATAATGCTTTACCGCTCGAAAGTGTTCAAGTCTTGGTTGATGCTATGCGAGAATTAGAACAAAATAATTAAGTAGAAATTAATTTTTACAAAAAACACATAAACATGAAAGTACTTGCTAATGATGGAATTTCACAAAGCGGAATTTCACTTTTAGAACAAAATGGATTTGAAGTAATTACTACAAAAGTAGCACAAGAGCAAGTTGCCTCGTATATAAACCAGCATTCAATCGATGTTTTACTGGTGCGAAGTGCCACAAAAGTAAACAAAGAAATTATCGACAATTGTCCGTCATTAAAGGTTATTGGTCGCGGAGGTGTGGGTATGGATAATATAGAAGTTGATTATGCCCGAGCCAATGGTAAAAACGTCATCAGTACGCCTGCTTCTTCATCAGAGTCGGTGGCCGAATTGGTGTTTGCACACTTATTTACTGGTGTCCGGTTTCTACACGATTCGAACAGAAATATGCCTTTGGAAGGCGATTCTAATTTTAATGGTTTGAAAAAAGCATACGCCAACGGTATGGAATTGAGAGGAAAAACGCTCGGAATCATTGGTTTTGGTCGCATTGGTCGTGAAGTAGCCCGTATCGGTTTAGGATTAGGTATGAAAATCATTGCAGCAGATAAATTTGTGGGTGAAGCTGAAATAAAAGTCGATTTTTACAATGGTCAATTCATCAATGTAAAAATAGAAACTGAGCCTATGGAACAAGTTTTACAACATGCTGATTTTCTCACTGTTCACGTTCCGGCACAAGAGAATGGCTATGTCATTGACGAAACCGAATTTGAACTCATGAAAAATAATGTTGGAATTATTAATGCCTCCAGAGGTGGAGTGATTAATGAAGTAGCCTTACTTAAATACCTTGATTCCAACAAAGTACTTTTTGCAGGATTAGATGTTTTTGAAGAAGAACCAACTCCTGCAGTACAGGTTTTGATGCATCCGAAGGTGTCTTTAACACCCCACATTGGAGCGGCCACAAACGAGGCACAAGACCGAATCGGTACCGAACTTGCCGAACAAATTATTGGTTTATTAAAAGCGTAACCGCAATAGTAACCGCAATAGTACATATAAAGTCAAACTCCACCGTTTGGCTTTTTTTGTTAAATGAAAAAAAAAATAAATCGCTTCTTGCAAAAATTTTGTAATTTTAAAGAAAATACCTTGCAATGAAAAAATATTACATTTTTGCCGTTTTATTGTTTGTCCTTTTTGCCTGCGGAACTTCTAAAAGCGGTTCTTTTAGCAAAAAAACGTCTTCAAATGACACTATCCGAATTGCTAATGAAGCGCTAGAATATGAGATTATCATTATAGATCCGGGATTTAATCCGTGGCTTTCGAGCTATGCCCGACCGAGAAACTTTTACAGTCAAAATTTCTTAGAAGAACGAAACCGGATGTGGGTCAATCAATGGAATCAAAATGTAATTTCAGGAACGCGACAAGAATTGTTTGAAATGACCATCAATTACGACCCGCAGACGGATTATGGTTACGAAGTAAATTATTTATTGTTCAATTACCTAACCTACTTTCAGTTGACCAACAACATTCAGCTAGGAGGTTTTAGTGCTCGATTATAAATTGTACTTTTGCAAAAAAAATGGACCAAAAATAATGAACAAGTTCAAAACCCGTTGGGGAATTACGTCAAATATGCAACTCCTAACGATACTCATCGTTTTTGCAATAAATGGTTCATTGGCAGCTAAAATCTCGTCGTTTTTACTAGACGAATTAAATATCACAAAAGAAAATACCAACGTATTTTTCTATTACATTATACTTTTGGTTTTGGTACTTCCACTCTACCCTTTCATGCTGCTGTTTTTTGGTTGGTTATTCGGACAATCCAAATTTTTTACGCCATTTGCCACAAAAATGATTCGCAGTATGAAAATGGGTTTTTTGTTACCCAAAGAAAAAAGCTAGTATTTACATAGCTTTTTTAATCAAATAGGTATAAATCCACATCAAAGTAAACGATGGAATAAAATCCGTAACTGGTAGTAACTCCTCTATAAATGTGCCAACTCCTGCTACTTTTCCGGCTTTACCTTTATACATCCAAGCCATAATAAATCCCGAAACGGGTGCCCAAACAACGTCAGAAAATTCACCAAGTAACGGTATCGAAAACGACATCATTCCGATTGCATCACACAACAGACTGACTACTAAGTCCCTTGTTGCATTATTTTTCGTCGCACCTTGCTCAAGTTGTTCCATACAAATAATAAAACAAAAACAATGCCTAAAATCAGCCTCCTATTTTTTCAATTTCTCTTGAAAGTTTTGTCTGAGCTTTTTGATTTTCGGTGTGATGACATACGTACAGTAGGATTGATTACTGTTTCTGTTGTAATAATTTTTATGATAATCCTCGGCAACATAAAATTTAGGCGCTTTAGAAAGTTGGGTTACAATCGGACTTCCAAAAGTGTTTTCTAAGGTCATTTGTGCAATGTAGTCTTGCGTAATTTTTTTCTGTTCTTCGGTATGATAAAAAACTTCGCTTCGGTATTGGGTTCCCACATCAGCACCTTGCCGATTTAAGGTAGTGGGATCGTGCGTGGCAAAAAATATTTCTAATAACTCACCAAAACTAATTAATTTTGGGTCAAATTGAATTTCTATTGCCTCTGCATGACCCGTTTTTCCAGTACAAATATCTTCATACGTAGGATTTTCAGTTTGCCCTCCAATATAGCCTGGAAGAACGCTTTTTACGCCTTCAATTTCTAAAAAAACTGCTTCGGTACACCAAAAACAACCTCCTGCAAAAGTGGCAGTTTCTAAATTATTTTGATTTGTAACTTCATGTTTTACAGTTGTTTCAGTCATTTTATTTGAGTCTTTTGATTGGCATGACATCGTAGAAAATGCCAATGCGATTGCTATTATTTTATTCATTATTTAAGATGTTTTTAAAACGTAAGATTAAACAAATTAACTATTTAAATTATAAATTCGTTAATCAATTCAATTTTGGTCTCTAAATGCTTAATTACGTACTCCGGTTTACTGTCAGTTTGGATATTAAATCCATAAATATCATTATTACAAGAACTACAATTAGAATCAATTTCATTTGATTTACCACCACATTCACAGTTCCAAACATTTTTTTCTTTCGACGATAGAAGTTGTTTTTTTGTTGTTATTTCACCTCTTTCTTTAAAATTTGAAGCAATAAATAGCTTTACTTGATTCAAACTCTCAATGTCTTTTCTGTTATAAAAAGGTTTGTCGTATGTTGATATCAATAAACCAAGTTTTTGTTTTACAAAATCTGTATGTTGTAATAGAATCATATTTTTTTCAAAGTTAAATAAATTTAATTCTTTTATAACTTTGGCTAAAAACATAGATATCTCATGATTCTTCTCTTTCTCAATTGTGTCGTATAACAAGTTTACTTTGACATTGTCCTCTAAGGCATCTATGTAATTAACAAAGTTTTTAGTGAAAGCATTATAAGATTCTTGCAGAGAATATGACTCAAGAATTACATTTGAAAATCTTAGTAGAATATAGGGAAAAATTTCATGTACTTGATTTGTTGAAATAAAATCCCAAGTATCATCATTATAAATAAGCTTATCGTGTTTCGCACCTTCGATAATTTCCTTTCTTTGACGCAAGATATTTATTCTTTCAATTCCAACATTTTCAAATTTTTCGCTCGTGGTTGATATATTTGTTAATTTATCATCTTTATCAATTATAACGGCCGTTCCAACAGCAGTTAGCATAAACATTGATTTACCCTTTCCTGAAATTTCATCCAAATCTATTTTTAAACCAAGTACACAATTTCCTCCAATTTCGTGGGTAGAGTGTTTTATTTTCTCAATAGCCTCATTATAAAGTGCTGCTAACTGTTTTTGATATGAGTTAGAACGACCACCCAAAACATCTGTCATTCCTCCTAAAAAATCAGAGAATAAATTTGTTCCAGCAACAAGATGAGCCGAAACTGGTTTTAAGTGTTTCTTTATTTTTATTCCTTCTACTGTTGAAGTTGTAAGTACTAAAACATCTTTCTGATTGGCCATAATTATTTGATATAATTGATTCGAAATTTCAAAATTAAACTAAATTTCAGTTGATTTTACTGCCATTAAGAAAACTTTTGGTTTCAAAAGGAGGTAAATGTACTGAAGTCTTTATTTACTTAAAAACAGGTACGATAAAAATAAAAGCCAAACAATATAAGTTCCATTTCGTTTAAGAAACAGCTTCGCCATCATCTTGAGGCAATTCAAAAAAACTAAAAAACGAGCCTCCGTATCCTTTTTGAAAGGAAAAATGTTCCAAATGAGTCATTTTAGTATACTTCGAATGTTCAATAATCATCATACCTTCTTCGTTGAGGAGTTTTCGATCGAGAACAGTTTTTACGATTTTTTCAAAGGTGTCTTGATCGAGCCCATACGGTGGATCGGCAAAAATAATGTCGTATGAACTGGTACTTTTTTGCAAAAATGTAAACACATCACTCTTTATACCGGTGATGGTAAAATCAAATTCTTGTGCCGTTTGTTTGATGAATTTAATACAACCGAAATCAGCATCAACGGCAATAATATTGTCGCAGCCGCGAGAGGCAAATTCGTAACTTATGTTTCCAGTACCGGCAAAAAGATCCAAAACTTTGAGACCGCTGAAATTAAAATGGTTGTTTAACACGTTAAACAAAGCCTCTTTACTCATGTCGGTCGTTGGACGAACGGGTAAATTTTTGGGTGGCGAAATGCGTCTTCCTTTGTATTTTCCGGATATGATTCTCAAGATTGAAAAAGTATGAAATGTTTTAAATTATCGAATTTTGTAAAATTATTACTGTTTTGTATGGTTGAAACATCTAAAAGTTCCACGTTTCGCACATATTTATAAGCAATTTCAAAAAAGGCATCGTCTTCGGCAATAACTCCTAGAAGATGCAGTTTAAAAAATTCTGGATTGAGGTTGAGTTGTTCTGCGGTAAACAATAAATAATAGATAAAATCTTCTTTAGTGCTGTAATCAAACGAATTATAAAATAGCAATCCTTGGTTTTTCAAGACCACAATTTCAAATTTTTCAGCACTAAAATGCACAAAAACTTGCGGTTCTTCTTTATTTTTAGAAACAGTCAATAAGCGTTCGACCAAAATACTACTAAAATGCTTATAATCAAAACTTTCGAACTGATCTAAAAGATAGTTATTTAAGTTAACATAAGGCACATACACATTATTGATTTCTTGGTTTTGAATAGTATCAAACGTATAAAAATCAGTTTCGAAAACTTTGGTGTTGTATTGCAGATAACTGGCCAAAAATTCTTCGTCAAATAGCGCTGTCGGCACAAAAGTATTGAGGTTATTGTCATGTAAAACTAAAACCTCGTCATAGATTTTAGTCAATTCTTTGTGGTCTAGAAAGGCTTTCCAATACAAATCTTCTACTTTGTGGTTTCGCTCAACAGCAGTAAACGGAATATCCTGAAACGTTACAATTTCATTGTTCAAAAGGTCTTTCACACAAAAGCTAAATCCGTTCAAAGATACTTGAAGGACGAGTTTACGGTAATTTTTTTCGGTTATAGGAAATTTCAATTCTGATGCATCTTTAAAAAGGTGCCACAAACTTACAATTTTTTTAAAAGAGATTTATAAATAAGAAGGCAATTTCAATAGTAGTTTCAATGCGAATCGTTAGTTGACCAAGTTGTGCAAAAGTATTTTTATACTTTTTACTGCTAAACAAAAAACTTTCCGTACTTTGCCATTCCTGATTTTTATACTATGACTTCCAGCAAATTTTATGCCCTGCTTTCGCAAAAATTTCCTTTTGCTACTACAGTTAAACAGGATTTATTTTTTCAGAAAATTGCTATTTTTTTAACCAACGACAAAGTAGATGAAATTTTTGTATTGAAAGGATATGCTGGAACTGGAAAAACAACCGTTATATCTACAATTGTTAATAATTTAGTTGAATTAAAAAAGAAATACGTGCTTCTGGCTCCTACGGGTCGTGCAGCAAAAGTAATTGCCAATTATTCAGACAAACCGGCATTCACGATTCATAAAAAAATTTATTTTCCAAAGAAAAATAAGAGCGGTGGAGTGAGTTTTACCATCATGCCCAACAAGCATAAAAACACCATTTTTGTGGTAGATGAAGCCTCGATGATTTCTGATGCTGACTCCGAAAATAAAATGTATGCCAATGGGTCGCTTTTAGACGACTTGATTTTTTATGTGTATTCAGGAACTAATTGCAAACTCTTGCTTTTAGGAGATACTGCTCAATTACCTCCTGTAAACCGAGAAGAATCGCCCGCTTTAAATACGGATATTCTTCGGCTGAATTATGACATGGAAGTCGACTCAATTGAGCTAGACGAAGTGATGCGACAGGAAGAAAATTCTGGAATTTTATACAATGCCACAGCACTTCGGGAATTATTAGAAGAACAGTTTTTTGAGGAATTCAAATTCACACTTCGCGGATTTAAAGATATTATTCGGTTACAAGATGGCTATGACATACAAGATGCCATCCAGTCGGCCTACAGTAATTATAGTATCGAAGATACTGCTTTTATCGTGCGTTCGAATAAGCGAGCGAATGCCTACAATCAGCAAATTCGGATGAAGATTCTCGATAAGGAAAGCGAACTTTCTACAGGTGATTTTTTGATGGTGGTCAAAAACAATTATTTTTGGCTCAAAGACAGTGACGAAGCGGGTTTTATTGCTAATGGCGACATCATCGAAGTCCTCGAAATTTTCGGCTTTACGGAATTGTACACCTTCAAATTTGCCAAAGTAAAAGTAAGAATGGTAGACTATCCCAGTCAAAAACCTTTTGAAACGATTGTTTTATTAGACACCATAACTAGCGAAGCGGCTTCCTTAACTTACGAAGAATCCAACCGATTGTATCAAGAAGTTTTAGCCGATTATGAAAGTGAAGGAGCTCAATATAAAAGGTTAGCTAAAGTAAAAGAAAATGAATTTTTCAATGCCTTGCAAGTCAAATTTTCTTATGCTATTACGTGTCACAAATCACAAGGAGGCCAATGGAATACTGTGTTTGTAGAACAACCCTATTTGCCGGAAGGCATTACACAAGATTACGTGCGATGGCTTTATACCGCCATGACTCGTGCAAAAGACAAGTTGTATTTAATTGGATTTAAAGATGAGTTTTTTGAGGAGAATTGATGTTTTGTTTTCTCGCAAATGAGCCAAGACGTAAAGAATTGTCCATATTTCTTTGCGTCTTTGCGCGATTAATAGTTTTATAAATCGAGAGCTAAAATTTAATTTTCCTACTTTTAGTTTCTTATTAGAACAAATTTCCCGAATTTGCACCTTAATTTTTACCGACTATAAATGAAAATCACCGCCGTTATCCCTGCTCGATACGCATCCACACGCTTTCCAGCCAAATTGATGCAAGATTTGTGTGGCAAAACCGTCATTTCCAGAACTTATGAAGCAGCGGTTGCCTCGCAATTATTTGATGATGTTTTTGTGGTAACCGATTCGGAATTGATTTTTAACGAAATTATTTCTCAAGGTGGAAAAGCAATCAGAAGTATCAAAGAGCACGAGTCAGGTTCTGACCGAATTGCAGAAGCCGTTGCCGATATGAATGTAGATATAGTAGTAAACGTGCAAGGCGACGAACCATTTATTGATACGGATTCATTACAACAACTGATTACTGTATTCAAAAACGATAGCGAAAAAAAAGTCGATTTGGCTTCGCTAATGCGTGAAATCACTGATGAAGAAGCCATCAGCAATCCGAATAATGTAAAGGTGGTAGTCGATCAAAATCAATTTGCACTCTATTTTTCGCGCTCTGTGATTCCTTTTCCAAGAGAAAAAAATGTAGGCGTACGGTATTTTCAACACATTGGTATTTATGCTTTTCGCAAAAATGCTTTGATGGATTTTTATAATCTTCCGATGAAATCTCTGGAAGCTTCTGAAAAATTAGAGCAATTGCGGTATTTAGAATTTGGCAAACGCATTAAAATGGTCGAAACCCAACACATTGGTATAGGCATAGATACCGAAGCTGATTTACTTCAAGCACGCGAAATGTGGCAAGTAAAACATTAATTTTGTTTTTTTGGAAAATCAACGTAATTTTAAAGACATTTTAAACTAAGTTTTTGTTACCGATGAAAAAATTAGTATTCCTACTGTTATTGTCAATTTCAACGCTGGGTTTTGGTCAGCAAGATGCTTGGGTTTATTTTACTAACAAACCTGATGCGGCAACTTATTTGGCCAATCCGCTTACTATGCTTACGCAAAAATCACTCAATCGTAGAAGTACACAAAATATATCATTAGACGAAAAAGATGTCCCGATATTTCCGAGTTACATCACCCAAGTTACCAACTCTCCAGGCATTACGGTAAAAGCCAAATCAAAGTGGCTCAATGCTTTGCATATTCGTGGTAGCATTCAAAACATTCAAGCCTTAACCTCGCTTCCTTTTGTAGCTTCAATTGAATTTGCCGACAAAACATTAAATACTGCTACTTCGGGTAAAATTCCTGTGGTGCAAAAAACGCAAAAAGTCAATAAAATCCTAGATACGCAGGTTACCTTTGCCTATGGTAATTCTAGCGACCAAATCAATATGCTTGGCGGACAATTCTTGCACCAACAAAATTTTACGGGAGCCGGAAAAACCATTGCTGTAATGGATGCTGGATTTCCAGGTGTTGGTACGGCAGCACCATTTCAGCGACTCATTACTAATAATTTAATTTTAGGAGGTTATAATTATGTGAGTCAATCTTCCAATTATTATACAGGAGGTAGTCACGGCACCTTGGTACTTTCTACAATGGGTGGTTTTGTACCGAATTCATTAGTAGGAACTGCACCTGATGCGAGCTACTACCTATTTATAACCGAAGACGAATCGAGCGAAAATCCTGTTGAAGAATCTTATTGGGTACAAGCTGCAGAGGAAGCCGATCGGTTGGGTGTAGATATTATCAATACTTCGTTAGGCTATTTTGGTTATGATAATCCGAACTACAGTCATACGTATGCCGATATGGATGGCGTTTCTTCGTTTATTTCTCGTGGTGCTAATGTGGCTTTTTCCCGTGGAATGATTTGTGTTACTTCGGCTGGAAATTCTGGCGGTAGCGCTAATCCGTATATTGCAGTTCCAGCAGATGCAATACATACCTTGGCTGTTGGAGCCGTTACTTCTACTGGAAATTATGCTAATTTTAGCTCCATCGGTCCTTCGTTTGATGGCAGAGTTAAACCGGATGTTGTAGCGCAAGGCGTTCAAGCAGTGGTTGCTACACAAAACGGTATTGTAGGATTGGCCAACGGAACCTCGTTTTCTGGACCCATAACAGCCGGAATGGTGGCGTGTTTGTGGCAAGCCTTACCCACTAAAACCAATGCCGAAATTTTGCAAATCATCAAACAATCTGCGAGTATTTTTGCTAATCCAACAGCACAATTGGGGTTTGGAATTCCGAATTTTAATGCAGCTTTAACCGCAAATTTAGAGGTAGAAGAAAATCAACAGATGCAACTGTTTTTATTTCCCAATCCGGTAAATGATGTGTTGACTATTCAAACATTTGGCAAAGAAATAAGCGTTGAAGTTTTTTCAGCCATCGGACAGCGCGTTTTTAAAAATAATTACAGTTCTAGTAGCATTACCATTCCGGTTTCTGATTTAGCATCAGGACTATATTTTTGCAAAATGCGGTCAGGAGCTGTAACACAAACTCAAAAATTTATAAAAAAGTAAATTAGCCTATTTTGGAACAAAAAATAACCTCACTTTTCAATATCAAATATCCTATCATTCAAGGCGGAATGATTTGGAACAGTGGCTATAAACTTGCCAGTGCCGTTAGTAATGCCGGTGGACTCGGACTTATTGGTGCAGGCTCGATGTATCCCGAAGTTTTGCGAGAGCACATTCAAAAATGTAAAAAAGCAACCCGAAACCCTTTTGGTGTAAACGTGCCGATGTTGTATCCCAATTTGGAAGAAATAATGGCTATTATAGTTGAAGAAGGTGTAAAAATAGTTTTTACTTCGGCTGGAAATCCAAAAACCTACACCGCTTTTCTCAAAGAAAAAGGCATAACGGTTGTACATGTAGTGAGTAGTTCGAAATTTGCCCTCAAAGCCCAAGAAGCTGGAGTTGATGCTATTGTGGCAGAAGGTTTTGAAGCAGGAGGACACAACGGACGAGAGGAAACAACCACCTTCACACTAATTCCGATGGTACGAGAGAAAATTTCCATACCACTAATTGCCGCCGGAGGAATTGCCACAGGTAGAGCAATGCTTGCTGCAATGGTGCTTGGTGCTGATGGCGTTCAAGTAGGAAGTCGGTTTGCGGCGTCTGTAGAAAGTTCAGCTCATGAAAACTTTAAAAATTCGATTGTAAACACCCAAGAGGGCGACACACAACTTACTTTAAAAGAATTGGCGCCTGTGCGGTTAATTAAAAACAAGTTTTACCAAGACCTGCAAGATTTGTATGCTACATGTCCCACACCGGAAGATTTAAAGAAATTGCTGGGTAGAGCTCGTGCCAAAAAAGGAATGTTTGAAGGCGACCTGATTGAAGGTGAATTGGAAATTGGACAAATTGCAGGATTGATTCACGAGATTTTACCCGTCAAAGTCATTATAGAAAATATGATTACAGAATTTGAGGAAGCGAAAAAATCTGTTGCTTTTTTTTAATCTAAAACAACATATTCCTACTCGACTTAAAACTGTAGAAATATAACGTAATACTTCTAATCATTTGGTAATTAGTGCTTACTTTCAATCAGGGAAGCACTACTGGATACTTTCATACACTCGTTTTCTGAACTACACGGACTGCAATACGGAAAGTTTTCTCCGTCGTAAAGCACTTTGCAACCGGTGATTGCTGTGCTATCACTGTTTAGTATGCAACTCGTAGAAGTTAAAGCTATTAGTTTTTTTGATTTTTTCTTCACTAAAAACGAACCCGTGTAAACAGCGCCTTTAAAAACCAAAACATAATTTCCATCTTCTGCCTGGCGTAAAAAGACGTCTGTAAAGTTTTCTATGATTTCGGTCGAAGTACTTATATTTGTGTTGAATGCTTTCAAAGCAGCTTCTTTGTCAAGGGTAAGCAATGGAGTGTCTTTCTTGATCTTACCAACCATCTGCCAAGTGGTCTGTGCTGATCCCGTACTGATACATAAAAGCGAAATCAAAGCTAAAATTATTTTGTTCATTTTTTGTGCTTTTTAGTGAAGTTTGTAAAACCCTTTAACAGTTAATTTGAAATTTAAGGAAAGATAACAAAAAATGATGAATAACATTTTATTTGTTACGTTTTTCGAAAGTTACATTAATCATTTGAATGCAAAAACAAAAAAAATCCCATCAAGCTAAAATCAAATTTAAAGTGCGATTTTACCTTGGTAGGAAGTTTCGTTAAAAAACTAAGTATCAGTTTTTGATGAATTTTGCGGGTTTTTTACCTTCCAGTTTCAAGAAATATAAACCTGCCTTGAGGTTACTTACATTAATTTCTGGGGTTGTATTTGATAACGTACTTGTGCCTACTATTCTACCTAAATCATCAAAAATTTGATAGGGTGTGTACTCTTCTAAGCTATTTGCTTTTATATGTATGTGATCTTGGGTTGGATTTGGATAGATGCTAATGGAAGATTTTGAAAATGAAACAGTTGAAAGTGTACTTTGGTATAAAGCTGTAATTTCATTTGCGTTTAATGCACGACTCCAAATACCAATATCATCTAAACTTCCATTAAAATAACCGCCAGAAACTCCACGACCAATCCAGATAGGTAAACTAGCTTGGCTTACATTAGTATGCGTATTAGTTAATGTGCCTTGAAGAACACCGTTTCGGTAAAAAGTCATAACATTACCTGTGTAAACACCTATGTAGTGTTCCCACTGGTTTAGCCCATAATTAGTAGTAGCCGGTAAAAAAAACCAAGCAGATTGCTGTTTGTTCGTACCAAAAGTAGCGGCTGCACTACCGCACTGAATAAGCCAAATAAAGTTTAAACTTGTAGTTGTACCACTCATAATAGCCACGCCTCCGCTTGATGACGGCTTTCTGAGCCAAATAGAAACCGTAAAACTTCCAGCTTGTGTGAAATTATGACCAATAGTACTTCGCGTTAAATAACTCGATGAACCATTAAATGTGTAAGCAGCATTGGCCGTGCCAAATCGGTCGGTTGTGGCTGTTAAATTAAAGGGCGTTAACGTATTTCCGTTCCCGGAAGCATCTGTAGCATCTGCCAAGCCCCACCAAGCCACCAAGCCTTGTGTGGGAACATAAGAAGGCGGTTGTGCAAAAGTCAGTGCTGAAAAAAGCAATAATGCGAGTGCAAAGTAATTTTTAAATAACATAAGCAGGTGGTTTTTGGATGTTAATAGTATTCAAAAATAATAATTAAATTTTTCAATATGCGAGATTAAATAAAATATAAGCTTGAAATTTATTATCTTATTGGTGCAAATTTGTTAAATTATTTTATACGACCATAAAAACTAATCGTAACCTAACAATTTGTTTGAAAAAAACTTTGCTTACACTTATACTCATGGTTGGCAATTCGAAAGCCATTCCATTACGGAATTATAAAATGCAAACCGATTCAAGTAGATTGCAGATTCGACAACCAAATATTTCATACTCAAAAATTCAAAATTTAGTATACAACACTCGATTATCTGAATTATTAACTTAGATTTTTTGAATTTTAAAATTAAGAATGATACATTAGCAATTTAAACTTTGTATACTCTATTGTTCAGAAAATTATTCAAAAGCTAATTAATTTGAAGTAAAATTTCGACTCGTTTTTTGAATCTAAAAAGCGATTGAAGTAGGACATTCACTTAGTTAAAAAATGAAAATTTATGACTAAAAAGAGTTCAAGCTCCCAAAAAATAAATACTAATTAAGACCCGAAATAATGAGACTAGAAGATTTTGACAACGATGAAGATAAAATTATTCAGGACAAACTGAAACGAAAAACATGGAATGAAATTCGGACGAATGATTCATGGGCCATTTTCAAAATCATGTCAGAATTTGTAAACGGCTACGAAACCATGGGAAGAATTGGTCCATGCGTTTCAATATTTGGCTCAGCCAGAACAAAACCGGATGATCATTATTATAAATTAACCGAACGGATTGCCTACAAAATCAGTAAAGCCGGCTACGGAGTGATTACTGGTGGTGGCCCGGGTATTATGGAGGCGGGAAACAAAGGTGCTAATGCTGGTGGCGGAACATCGGTGGGTTTGAACATCGATTTACCCTTTGAGCAACACTTTAATCCTTATATTGACCGTGATAAAAACTTAAATTTCGACTACTTTTTTGTGAGAAAGGTAATGTTTGTTAAATATTCTCAGGGATTTGTAGTTATGCCAGGCGGATTTGGAACACTCGACGAACTTTTTGAAGCCATAACGTTAATTCAGACTAAAAAAGTAGCCAAATTTCCCGTGATTTTGGTAGGACGCGAATTTTGGACAGGCTTGCTAGACTGGATTAAAACCGTTTTACTCGAAAAATTTGGCAATGTCAGTGCACCCGATTTAGATTTGATAAAAATTGTCGACCACGAAGATGAAGTGGTTGAAGTTTTGGACGCTTTCTATAAAAAATTTAATTTGAGCCCGAATTTTTAAATCATAGTTTTAGAAAAAAAAAATTCGCATAAACAAGATGTCAATATACTTTTTATGCGAATTTTTCGTTCTGCACACATTGTTTTTTCGTAGGTAGTTATTAAAAAACCTACTTTATTATGATCATTACTTTAAATACTATAAAACCTTACTTTACATACTTGTTTTGCCTACTGTTTACCACTGTCATGTGGAGTCAGCATTCAAGTAATTGTACCGTAGAATTAAATGCCGAGAAAAAAATACTTGCCGTTCAGCAAGAATTAATCTATTTCAATCAATCGAACGACACCTTAGAAAAAATAGTGTTAAATGATTGGAATAACGCATATTCTGAAAAATTTTCGCCGCTTGGAAAAAGATTTTCCGATGAGTTCATACGAAATTTTCACCTAGCAAGCGATGCCGAACGTGGCGCTACAACCGACTTGACTTTTATTGATGAAAATAAATTTTTTCTTGATTGGAGCCGCATGAGCGATCATCCTGATTTGATTGAAGTTGTCTTGCGAAAACCTATTTTACCACGACAAAAATTAACCGTGTTGATTACCTATAAGGTAAAATTGCCACATATAAAATTTACTGGGTATGGCTACGACCCCAAGGGCGATTTTATGCTCAAAGATTGGCTCCTCACTCCTGCCCGATTTGAGCAAGGACATTTTACACTGTACAGCAATCTTAATTTAGACGACAGTCCCAATGCCATAAGTAATTATTCCATCCAATTTTTGTGTCCAAAAAATCTCAAAATCATCACGGATTTACAACAAAAACAATCAGGAGCTACCACCGTTTTAGAAGGAACAAATCGGACAAAATTTACGGTTTATTTGCGTTTAAAAAATGATTTTGACACATTCATTTTGCCTGGATTAAAAATCCACAGCAATTTAAAAGACCGTAACTTTAATGAAATTAAAAAAGCCTTACTCATCAAGCAAATTGCTGAATATGTAACCGAAAAAGTAGGAAAGTACCCACACCAAGACCTCATTGTATCTCAGGAGGATTATGAGCGAAATCCATTTTACGGTTTAAATCAGTTGCCTAGTTTCATAGCTCCTTTTCCAGATGATTTCATGTTTGAAATTAAGTTTTTAAAAACCTATTTAAATACATATTTACAAAACACACTTTCACTAGACGAAAGGAAAGACAATTGGATTTATAACGGAATTCAGGTGTATACGATGATGCAGTATATCGACGAATATTATCCGCATATTACTATGATGGGCAATCTTTCGAAACTGAAAATTCTAAAAAGTTTTAATATTGTCAATGTCGAATTTAACGAGCAATACAGCTATTTTTATATGCTAATGGCACGAAAAAACTTAGATCAACCCATTGGCGAGCCGAAAGACAAACTCATCAAATTTAATGAACAAATTGCTTCTAAATACCGAGCTGGATTAAGTTTGAAGTACCTAGACCATTACCTGCAAGACCAAACCGTTCCGAAAACCATCCAAGAGTTTTTTAATGTAAATAAAGAAAAAACAGTTATTGAAAATGACTTTACATCTTTATTGAAAAAAAATACTTCTACCGATATTGATTGGTTTTTTGAAACCATAATTGATTCAAGAAAAATTGTAGACTTTAAATTTGCAAATGTTTCTAAAACAGCTGATAGCATCACTTTTACGATAAAAAATAAAACCAATACCAATGTACCCATTCCAGTGTACGGGTTGCAGAATAAACAAGTCGTTTTTAAAAAATGGTACACCGGAATCACCGCCGACAGCACCTTTACGATTCCCAGGAACAATGCTAATAAAATTGTTTTGAACTACGAAAATGAAGTTCCCGAATTTAATTTGCGAAATAATTGGAAGTCGCTCAAGAACTTCTTTCCCAACAACCGGCCTTTTAAATTTGTCTTTATGAAAGATCTAGAAGACCCGTATTACAATCAAATTTTATATGTTCCAACCGTGAGTTATACCTTATACGACGGACTTTCGCCAGGAATGCGTTTGCATAATAAAACCATTTTAGACAGACCATTCAATTTTGATGTAAACCCTATGTACTCGCCTAATACGCAACAATTGATTGGTCATTTCTCTTTTGCCATCAATCAATTTAATCGTGAAAAAAATCCGTTTAACACTCGCTATGCCGTCAACGGAACCTATTTGCATTATGCAGAAGATGCCGCTTATTTTAAGTTTAATCCCTCGGTGGTCTTTCGAATTCGCGAAGACGACTTCAGAAATAATCACCGTCAAACCATTTTGCTACGGCAAGTGATGGTGCATTTAGAACCCTCAAAAATGGCTGCTGGATTAGAAGAAGTGCAAGAAAACTACAACGTTTTTAATGCCAAATATTTTAATTCTAAAACCGAACTCACGCAGCATTATAATTTTGTAGCCGATATGCAAATGGCAGGTAAATTTGGTAAAACAGCGGTGGAAGTAGAATACCGTCAACTCTTTAACAACAATCGAACTATAAATTTACGCTTATTTGCAGGTGCATTTTTGTACAACAATACCAATTCAGATTTTTTCAGTTTTGGATTAAATCGAGCGTCTGACTACTTATTTGATTATAACTATTATGGACGCTCGGAACAAACAGGTTTATTCAGTCAGCAGTTTATTTTAGCAGAAGGTGCTTTTAAATCAAGGTTTGAAACCGAATTTGCCAACCAATGGATGCTAACCAGTAATATAGGATTTAACATCTGGAATTGGATTGAAGTGTATGGTGATGCAGGATTTGTCAAGAATAAAAATCAACGAACTGAATTTATGTATGATTCGGGCATTCGTTTAAACCTCGTACCCGATTATTTTGAACTATTTTTTCCGGTATATTCCAAAAATGGTTGGGAAGTGGGTGGACCAAATTACGACCAAAAAATACGATTTATCGTAACCCTCGACCCCCGAACCTTAACAAGTCTTTTTACCCGAAAGTGGTTTTAAATCACTCTTTTACAATAATAAACGAAGCATTAAAACCAGTTGATAAATTCCACTCCTCTTGATAAATCCCTTTGCCTTTATCTCTTATTAAAAATGCACCTGTGTTCGGAAAAGAACTTCCTTCATTCAATGCAATAAATTCTATTCGATTCAAACCCTGATGCAACGGAATGGATAAGATTTTAAAATTAGCGTCTAGAAAAATCCGCTCGTAGATTGTCTTACCGTCTTGCGTAATTTTTATATAATCGCCATCTATAGCTTGCGGATCTCGTACTGCAACTTCTATTGCATCAGAATCTGTTTTAAAATCGCCAAAATACTGATTGCGTCTAAAAATTTTATAATCGCCATTACCTTCACCCTTCAAGCTATTATTCATTTTTTTGGTGTATCGATCAGCCGGGTCTAAAAAATCGTTTTGCTTATTAAACTCCCTTTCCTTTGGTTTATCCCACGGATTGGGCAAGACTTCATCTTTAGGCTTAATATCAAAAAGACTTGGCTTCTTTTCAGGAGTAATCACAGGCATTTTTGGCAAATTGGCAGGCGGAATCTTTACAGGAAGACTACCATTGTCAAACTGAGCCTTTCCGTGAAAAGCAATCAGCATCAGTATAAATAGGATAAAAAGTTGTCGCATAAAAAAACAGCTATAGCAATTTTGGTGGTCTAAAGTAATAAAAATGTTCTAAAAAATAAGCATCACCCATCGCTTATTAACGAAACATTATTGTGTTTCGTATAGCAAAGAATGTTCCAATCTGATACAAACAACTCAAATTAGCGATAATAAACCTATCTTTGCAACCGCTTTGTACTTACTTAAGAGTACTCAACAGATTTATATTTATGTTATTCGAAGATTTATCACTTTCTAAAAGTATACAAAAAGCCGTTTATGAGTTAGGCTATTTAGAACCAACTCCCATTCAAGAACAATCTATTCCTGCTATTTTACAAGGTCGCGATTTAGTAGGTTGTGCACAAACAGGCACCGGAAAAACCGCTGCATTTGCTATTCCTATCATACATCAACTACACCGCATTGTGGGTTCTTCTAATAAAAGTAAGAAAATCAGATGTTTGGTTGTAACACCCACACGTGAACTTGCTGTACAAATCGGACAAAATTTTGATCAATACAGTAAATATACCAACCTCACGCAACTCACCATTTTCGGCGGGGTTTCGCAAGTACCTCAAGTAGATGTGCTCCGAAAAGGTATCGATATCCTCATTGCAACACCCGGACGATTACTCGATTTAAACAAACAAGGCTTTGTAGATTTAGACCATCTACATTGCTTAGTGCTCGATGAAGCGGATCAAATGCTCGACATGGGATTTGTAAACGATGTAAAAAAAATTGTCAAACTCACCCCCACGAATCGGCAAACACTTTTATTTTCGGCCACGATGCCTATGGCAATTCGCGAATTGGCTGAAATGTTTTTAAAAGAGCCCGTGAGCGTTACCGTTTCTCCCGTATCATCTACCGCCGAAAAAGTAGAACAGCGACTCTATTTTGTAGACAAAAGCGATAAACGAAATTTACTCTATCACCTCATTCGAAACGAAAAATTATCCGATGTACTCGTGTTTTCAAGAACCAAACACGGTGCTGATAATATCGTAAAATCACTCCGAAACAAAGGCGTTGCCGCAGAAGCCATCCACGGAGATAAATCGCAAAACGCCCGTCAGCGTGTTCTTGATGCCTTCAAAGCCAAAGAAGTAGGCGTGCTTGTAGCAACCGATATTGCCGCACGTGGCATCGATATTGACCTCTTGCCTTATGTTATTAATTTTGATTTACCCAATATTCCCGAAACATACGTACACCGTATCGGTCGAACCGGTCGAGCAGGAAATGGAGGAATCGCCATCTCTTTCTGCGGAAAAGATGAAGCTCCCTACTGGAAAGACATTCAAAAACTAATTAAAGTAGACGTAGAAACCATCAAAGACCATCCCTACCCTTGGAAAGACGGTAGCCCTGATGAAAAAGCACCAGTCAAAAATTCAAACCGCAGCGGAGAAGCCCATAAGTCTCGAAAATCTGCCGCTTCAAAGCAAAACAAAAAACGCTGGTATTAAGATTTTTACTCAACTTCTAATTTTTTGGGCGTGCCCCTAAAATAGTATTTTGGGTTTGCCTTTCAGGACAAACCCAAAATACTGCTTTAGGGTCGGGCCTTTTGTTCCCGCTTTTTAGGAATGCCAAAAAAGGCATTCCTAAAAGAGCTTCACGTCAGTCCCTCACGCGGTTTAAGGAAAACAGCCAATCACCTTTTCATAACCCTATCTGAACGTAACCAATAATAATAACTATTTTCTTAAGAGATAAAAAAACTAAAATCTCAAATTTTCACCGCACAATACAATTAAATTTAAAAGAAAGTAATACTTTTGAATCTAATTTAAAAAGATCTAAGCCATGAATAAACTTTTCACTATTGCTCTTCTACTATTTTTAGCTACTACATCGGTTCAATCTCAAGAAATAACTTTCGGAGGAAAAATAGGAGCTAACTATGCCGAGCTTAAAGGTTATGATTCTCAAAATTACGGAGGTGTTACATCCATTCTTGCAGGAATGATGGCTAAAGTAACCTTTACTAAAAAAATAGCTTTCCAACCCGAACTGCTTTTTACACGACAAGGTTTTAAGAGTTACGAGTATGATTTAGTCTTAAAATACATCAGTTTTCCGTTGATGGGAAAATACTATATCACCGATAAATTTAGCCTCGAAGCCGGACCACAACTTGGTTTTAGAAGTCTTGCCATAGCCGAAAGTGAATCCTTTGGACAATTAGACGTAAAGGATAGAATCAAGAGCTTTGACCTAGGGGTAAATATAGGTGTTGCATACCAACTCGAAAACGATGTTAATTTCAGTATTAGATACTGCTACGGTTTGAGTAACGTCAACCGAACAAATATCAACAACGTCAACAATCAAAATACGGCAATTCAGCTTAGTGTTGGGTATTATTTTTATTAACGTTCAAAAATAGTTACTTTTTTTCTTCATCAGCAGCTCCGCTAAGTTTGTAACTTCGTTGGTGCGTGTTTCAATCTGTGACTGAATATTAAAATCCGCTCCGCGAAGTTTGTAACTTCGTGGGTGCGTGGTTCAGTCTGTGACTGAATATTAAAATCCTCAAAACGCTTTATAATTCGTGGTAGTCAACTATACCACGGAGAAGCAAAACTTAAGGCAAGTTTAATCAATCGTCATTGACTTTAGTTTGGCTCGATAACGTTCTAAGGCAACTGCTTTAGAAATAAAGCCGTAATACTTGCCGTTTTTAACCATCGGAAGGTAAGAAAACTTACTTTCGTCAAACTTTCTCATAACGGTTTCCATCGAATCAAAAGGATACACAATATGAGTGGGTCGTTGCATCACTTCCTCTACCGTGGTATATTTTACCTTATAGGCACTAAATATAATTTCGCGAATAGTGTTAAAATGTACGATACCAATGAGCTCGTTCGCTTTAGTGACAACCGCAAAAACCACTTGATTGGAATGTGAAATTAAATCAACCAATTTATCTAAGCCATCTTTAGGAGAAAGTGTAAAATAGTCTGTTTCTACAATAGAATTGGTATCGATGGTTGATAAAATATTACTGTCTTTGTCACTGGTAAATACTTGTCCGCGTTTGGCCAATTGCTTTACATCCATCGAATGTTTTTCAAATCGTTTAGAAACGGCAAAACTAATAGACGAAACAATCATCAACGGAATCATCAAACTATAACCACCTGTAATTTCGGCAATAAGAAAAATAGCGGTTAAAGGTGCATGAAACAAACCACTCAAAACACCTGCCATTCCTACGATTGTAAAATTACTGACGGGCAAACTAGTAAGTCCTGTAAGCGAAATAAACTGCGAGAAAAAATACCCCACATACGAACCTAAAAATAAAGAAGGTGCAAAATTTCCGCCGTTTCCGCCACTGCCAAGCGTAATACCTGTGGCAAAAACCTTTAAAAAAGCAGCCGCACCTACAAATGCGAGAAGCACCCACTCGTTAGCTCTAAACGAACTGAATAAAGTATCTTGCAACAAAATACTTGCATCATTTTCAGACAAGGTTTTTATACTTTCGTAGCCTTCGCCAAATAAAGTGGGAATAATAAAAATTAATACAGCCAAAAGAGACGCGCCAATAAAGGCTTTTCGGTACGGGTTCTTGTCATATCGAGCAAAAAAATGTTCTACTTTTTGAAACCATCGGGCATAATAAATAGTAACAAAACCAATAACGATGCCCAGAAGTAAGTAAAAAGGAATATTAGCGTAGTCAAAAACTTGCTGCTTGTTAAAACTCAACAATACGTTTTCTTTTAACACAATGGCCGAAACAATCGCCCCAGTTGCAGCAGCAATCATAATAGGTGTAAATGCCGCAATACTCACATCAACCAGCAGTACTTCGATAGCAAAAAGTACGCCTGCAATCGGGGCATTGAAGGCAGCACCAATTCCGGCAGCTACACCACAACCAATGAGAAGGGTTCGATCTTTATAACTGAGTCTGTACCGCTGTGCAAAATTTGAGCCGAAAGCCGCTCCCGTAATGGTTATTGGCGATTCTAAACCAGCAGACCCACCCAAACCTACGGTTAAGGAACTCGTAATAATTTGAGCATACATTTGCTTTTTGGGCATAATACTGGCTTTTTTGGCCACAACGTACATAATTTGTGAGGTACCTTTTTCTAATTTTCCACCTAAAATTTTATCTACCACCAAAGCCGTCAGGAGAATCCCAATCATCGGAAGTATACTGTTGATGTAACTCAACTTGATGATGCTATTGATATAAGTAGCAAAAACAAATACTCCATGTGCAAATGATTTTAACACAATTACCGCTAAACTCACCGAAATCCCTACTAAAACACTAGCAAGAAAAATAAATTGCTTGTTTGAGATTTTAGTATGAACCCAAGCCAGTAAACATTCTAGTCGATAAATGTATTTTTTGAGCATGTGCAAAAAGCCTTTCTTTTGAAGTTTGGCTAAGGTAAACGTTTTTTAAAGTTTTGGCAAGAAATGAAGCCGAAAATAGATTTTTAGTACCAAAATTTATTTCAACTCTACTAGTTTTTGTTTTACAAAAAGCTCTATTTCCGCAAAAAATTGGGTAAACTCGTTCTCAAAATCAGTGTAATGCAATGCTAATTCGGTTATAGAAAATTGCATTTTCGACTGCAGCCGGGTTCGGCGATCCATATTATATAAAATCCGTTCGATTCCAGGAAGAGTAGCATACAATAAAAGCCAATTTTCGGATTGTAATGTGGGTAAAATCGACTGAAAACGCGGCGTTAAAATTTCAAAATTAACCTCTAACAATTGATAAAAGTGCGCTGCAAAATCTGATAGACCCACATTCGAATAATTCTCAAAATTTTTAGCCAAAAAATGGTCGTAAAAAATATCCATAATCACTCCCGAATAATGCCCATACTTTTCGTGCAGCCTGTGTTTACTCTGCCGAAATATAGGGTGAAAATCGGTAAACGTATCAATTTCTCGATGCAACCGAATGCCTTTTTGAACATCTGGCGGAAAGCGTTCAAAATTTTTTCCATGAATGCCATCCGCCATAAAATTACCAATTTTAATATGGTCGTTATCACCCGATAGATAAATGTGGGCCAAATAATTCATGCCGAAAGATAGTAAATTTTGCTGAAAGTGGTTTTATTTCAAAACAAAAAAACTATGTTTCGGGTTAGAAATAGGCTCTCTCTGCTCAAAATGCAGTCGCTTAAAAAGTGGTTGGCCAAAAACTAATTGCCTCGATAAGTACTGTATCCATAAGCCGACAAGGTAATTGGTACGTGGTAGTGGTTTTGGTCTTTGATTTCAAAAACTACTTCGATAAAGGGATAAAAACTTTCTAAACCTTTCGTTGCAAAATAAGGTTTGGTATGAAAAATGAGTTTGTAAACCCCTAAATTGGAATTTTCAGCGGGTAAAAAATCCGTAATTCTACCGTTTTTATCGGTTGTTTTTTCAGCTATAATGCTCCATGATTTTGTGGTTTCATGGTATCGAGCCAACTGAATCGTAACTCCCGAAGCTGGCATTCCTTTAGAAATATCCAAGATGTGACTCGATAGTTGGTGTTTTTGTTCTTGTGCTTGTACGTTTACAAAAAGTAATGCGAGAACGATGGTAAAAAGAAAATTTTTCATTTTGAATAGGATTTAGTTATTGAATATTTGTGTTTCTAGTTGAAATTCCCTCTTCCGGAATCTGTACCGATTGTGCTATCGCATGGTCGTTTTCTGGACTACCGCCGCCTGCAATTCCAATACTACCGATGATTTGGCTGCGGTTACAAACTGGAATTCCACCTGATAGTAAAAGTAACTCGGGTAGCGAATTGAGGTTTTGAGTGTCAGGATTTTTTGCTGCATTTCGGAGTAGCATCAAGGTTGGCGTTTGGGTAGACAATGCTGTAAACGCCTTTCTTCTTGCAGCTTCGGTGTTATGTGGCCCCACTCCCGCTCCACGGGTTAGCAACAATATATTACCAGATGCATCTAAAATAGCTACGGAAATACTTTTACCTAACAGAGCCGCTTTTTCAGTGGCTTGTTTTTGCAAGACAAATGCAGCTTCTAGTGTTAAACTTTCTGTGGTACGGATGTATTTGCTTTTCTCGCTACTTGAAATTTCGGCTTGAGCCATTCCTACTGATGAGCAAATCAACGTTAAAAAAAACAGTATCTTCATCATTTTATTTTTTTGACAAAGATAGAACGGGTCAAAATCCTAGATGTTGACCTAGGTCACTGTTTTTTACAATTTGGCTTTGATACGCGATAAGGTTGCAGGTGCAATTCCTAAATAGGAAGCCACTAATTTATTCGAAACGCGAAGCAATAAATACGGGTGACTTTTAATAATCCACTGTACTTTTTCGAGTGCATCAAAACCTTGAAAACCATAAATACGTTTTTGTGCAGTAATAAAACCGAGTTCTAAAATTTCGGTATAAATCTTTGCAAAACCAGGCATAGTTTGTACCAAATGATAAAAATCAGTTCGAGCAATCGAAAGAATTTCGCATTTTTCTAAAGTTTGCACATACTCTTCTGCCGGATTTTGGTCGATAAAGCTCGGTAAAGCCGTTACAAAATTGCCTTCGAAAGCAAAGTATCTTGAGGTTTCAAGACCTTCTTTATTGATGGTAAAAATCCGAATCGAACCTGAATTAATAAAAAAATACCGATCAGCCACTTGATGATAATCAACCAAAACTGTTTTTGATTTGACTTTCTTTAAAGAAAAAAAAGTACACACGTACTTAAGATGTTCTTCTTCTTGCATACCTTTCTTTCGGAGAAAATCAATCAGGACTTCGTAAGGTTCTATCATATTTACAGTGCTAAAAAAACCCGATTTAGTTCGGGTTTACAACTTTAATGCATAATGTTTTGTACCTCGTTAGGATTGTGTTTGTGTTTAAACAAAACCGCAAAAGCAAGTGCCACAATCAAGGCATAAATAGCAAATGAAAGCCAGATATGATGCCAATCTTTAGTACCATCTGCGGCAGTAAAATAGGTTGCAATTACTTGACCACTGATAAAACTTCCTAATACAGCGCCAAATCCGTTGGTCATCATCATGAATAAGCCTTGAGCCGACGACCTTATTTTAGAATCGGTGGTGGTTTCTACAAACAAAGAACCTGAAATGTTAAAGAAATCGAAAGCCATACCGTACACAATACAAGAGACGATAATCATCCATAAACCTTCGTGTGGATCGCCGTAGGCAAAGAATCCGAAGCGTAAAACCCAAGCCAACATACTGAAAAGCATGACCATCTTGATACCAAATCTTTTTAAGAAAAACGGAATCGCAAGTATGAAAAGTGTCTCAGAGATTTGAGAAATAGACATTATTATTGTTGAATATTTTACAACAAACGAGTTGGCATATTGAGGGATTTTCTCAAAATCAGACAGAAAAACATCGCCGTACATATTGGTCAATTGCAATGCACCACCTAAAAACATAGAAAAGATAAAAAACAAAGCCATTTTATAATTAGCGAACAATTTAAAAGCATCTAAACCAAGCGATTCTGTTAAAGAAGCATCTTTTTTGGTCAAGCGTTGTGGTGCACATTTGGGTAACGTAAAGGAATAAACACCAAGGGCAATGGCGGCAATAGCGGCAATATAAAACTGATTGGCAGAGGCTTTGTTATTCGTTAAATTGGTGAGCCACATAGCAGCAATAAAACCAACAGTGCCCCAAACCCGAATGGGTGGAAAAATTTTTACTACATCAAACGCATTGTTTTTCAAAATCGTATATGCAATGGAATTGGATAACGAAATAGTAGGCATATAAAACACCATAGCTAAAAAAATAATCCAGAAAAAAGTGGTTGGATCATTAACTTGGGGTAAATATGCCAGCGTTAGTCCACCTAAAATATGTAAAATTCCGTAGAGTTTTTCGGCATTCATCCACCTGTCGGCAATGATTCCGGTCAAGGCAGGCATAAAAATAGAAGACAATCCTAAAGTAGAAAAAATAGCCCCAAATTCGGCACCGCCCCATTGCTTGGTTCCAAACCAATAATTAGCAATGGTAATGAGCCACGCTCCCCAAACAAAAAATTGGAAGAAACTCATTAAAGTCAATCTAAATTTAATTCCCATGAAATATTGTGTTAATGTGCTAAATAAACAGTGGGTAAATCTACTATTAAATAGTTAAAAAATGATAATTTAGTCTAAAATTTTTACAGCACATAAGGCTGATTTTTTCAGAAACAGCATTAAATACAATTTCTTATTGAGTAGAAATTTTCTGATGAATGAAAATTTGGATTACTTAAAACTCCTATCCTGTTTCAATTAATTTTTGATTAAGATTATAAAAAACGTTCTGAACGCTTGAAAATCTTCACTATCTTTGACAAGAATTAAAAAAAAATATGCGTCAACTTACTGCCATAGTACTGCTTTTGCTTTATGCATTTACTTCGACAGAACTCACCGAGTTGTTGAAGTTTCCGCAGTTGGTAAAACATTACAAAGAACACCAAAACATCCAAAAAGGCATCACTTTTAGTGCTTTTGTACACGAACATTATGTACATGGCGAGGTCGAAGATTTTGACAAGGAACACGACATGAAATTGCCCTACAAAAATTTTGACATCACAAATGCGTTCAGTTTCACCGTTCTTCCAATGATAATTTCAATAGAATTAGTGGGCGTTTCCGAATTTGGTTTCGATAAATCACCTGCCAATAAGTACACTGCTATTTTTTCATCGAGCCATTGTACTGCTATTTGGCAACCACCCAAAACAGTCTAGCTATCCCGAGATTTTTCTTAGAATTTTTTGCCGAAGAAAAATCGCAAGTCAGTACATTAACTTCACTAGAAAAAAATATACTACCGTTTCGATTGAATGCTCAATTGAAAATGACTTTTATTTACTGTTCTGCTAATGAATTTTTTGATTTGCACTACCTTATAGTAACGACTAATAATTTTTCTTATGTTGAATAAAATCATTGAGTTTTCTATCAAGAATAAACTCATTATTGGCCTTTTTACCTTTGCCTTAATTGGTTTTGGGGTATATGAGGCCACCAAATTACCGATTGATGCCGTGCCTGATATTACGGACAATCAAGTACAAGTTATCACCATCGCTCCTTCTTTTGGGGCTACTGATATTGAACGATTGGTTACCTTTCCGGTAGAACAAGCCAATAGCAATATTTCGGGTATGAAAGCCATTCGAAGTTTTTCGCGCTTCGGATTATCGCTTGTTACAATAGTTTTTGACGATGAAACAGATATTTATTGGGCCCGACAGCAAGTAGCAGAACGCTTGCAACAATTGCAGGGAAAAATTCCAGCCGAAATTGGCGTTCCAGAACTCGGACCCGTTTCGACTGGCTTAGGTGAAATATACCAATATGTAGTTCGTGCAGCACCTGGATACGAACATAAATATAATCCAACCGAATTGCGAACCATCCAAGATTGGGTAGTGCGAAGACAACTCTTAGGTGTAAAAGGCGTTGCCGAAGTGAGTAGTTTTGGTGGTAAACTGAAGCAATTTGAAATTGCCATAGATGCTAATAAACTGCACTCCTACAATCTTACTATTCAAGATGTGTTTTCGGCCTTAGAAAATAACAATCAAAATACGGGTGGGGCATACATCGAGAAGGAAGCCACTGCACTTTTTATTCGAAGTGAAGGACTTATTGGCACCATTGACGATATTAAAAACATTGCCGTAACAACCCAAAAAAATGTTCCGATTTTTATTAGAGATATTGCCGAAGTCAAAACAGGAACGGCCACTCGCTACGGTGCCATGTGCTATAATGACGAAGGCGAAGTAGCAGGTGCTATCGTGATGATGCTCAAAGGTGCAAACAGTAACGAAGTAATCAATAATGTAAAGGAGCGTGTAGCGCAAATTCAAAAAACATTGCCTGACGGGGTAATTTTAGAACCCTTTCTTGACCGTTCAAAAATGGTCAATAACGCCATCGGAACCGTCGAAAAAAATTTAGCAGAAGGTGCTTTAATCGTCGTTTTTGTACTGGTTTTCTTTTTAGGAAATTTACGTGCCGGGCTTATCGTGGCATCGGTAATCCCGCTGGCAATGCTTTTTGCCATAATTTTGATGAATATTTTTGGCGTAAGCGGAAATTTAATGAGTCTTGGTGCACTGGATTTTGGACTCATTGTAGACGGTGCGGTTATTATTGTAGAAGCCGTTATGCACCAACTCACACAAGGCAAAAAATGGAAAACTCAAGCCGTATTGTCGCAAGCTACGATGGATGAAGAGGTAAAAACGTCGAGCAGCAAAATGATGAATAGTGCCGTTTTCGGACAAATTATTATCTTGATTGTTTATTTGCCTATTTTCACCTTAGAAGGAATCGAAGGAAAAATGTTCAAACCTATGGCTCAAACTGTTGCGTTTGCATTACTAGGTGCTTTTCTTTTATCATTGACCTATATCCCGATGATGAGTGCCTTATTTTTAAGCAAAAAAACCAATCATAAACCCAATTTTTCAGACCGAATGATGGCGGCTATCGAAAGAAGATACCAACATTTATTAGAAAAAGCGTTACAAATTCCGAAAGTGATTATCGGTACTATCGTGGGCTTGTTTGTCTTAGCTGTTTTTGTACTTTCAACCCTTGGTGGCGAATTTATTCCAGCCTTGGAAGAAGGAGATTTTGCAGTAGATACTCGAGTGCTTACCGGCAGTAACCTTAATACCACCATCGAAAGTACACAAAAAGCAGCCCATATTTTGAAAACACGATTTCCAGAAGTAGAAAAAGTAGTTACTAAAATTGGTAGCGGCGAAGTTCCTACCGATCCGATGCCAATGGAAGCGAGTGATATGATGGTGATTTTGAAGGACAAAAGCGAGTGGACATCTGCCGAAACTTTTGATGAATTGGCCGAAAAAATGGGAGAAGCTTTAACAGAAGTGCCCGGAATTACAGCAGGATTTCAATATCCGGTACAAATGCGTTTTAATGAGCTAATGACAGGTGCTCGTCAAGATGTAGTGTGTAAAATTTTTGGCGAAAACTTGGATACTTTAGCTTTTTATGCAAACAAAATGGGTAAAATTGTAAGTACTGTAGAAGGGGCTGAAAACCTCTATGTCGAACCCATTTCAGGAATGCCACAAATTATTATTACTTACAATCGTCCGGTTATTGCCCAATACGGATTGGATATCGCCGCCATTAATAAAGTAGTCAATACCGCTTTTGCAGGTCAAAGCACAGGTCAAATTTTTGAAGGCGAAAAACGTTTTGAACTGATGGTGCGTTTGGATGAAAATAAGCGAAATTCGGTAGCAGACGTAGAAAATTTGCTCATTCCAACACACTCTGGAGCTCAAGTACCCCTTTCGCAATTGGCTAAAGTAAGTGTAGAAACGGGTCCGAATCAAATTCAACGCGAAGATGCCAAACGACGTATTGTGGTAGGATTTAACGTCAATGGTAGGGATGTGGAAAGTATTGTAGGCGAATTAAAAACTAAAGTGGAGTCGAAAATTAAATTGCCCGCCGGCTATTATGTTACCTACGGAGGTGCCTTTGAAAACCTGAACAAAGCCAAAGCGCGATTGATGATTGCAGTACCCATTTCGCTGCTTCTGATTTTTGTTTTATTATTTTTTGCTTTTAAATCCGTAAAACAAGGCTTGCTGATTTATACCGCAATTCCGCTTTCGGCCATTGGAGGAATATTCTTTTTGGCACTACGAGGCATGCCGTTTAGCATCAGTGCTGGAGTAGGTTTTATTGCTCTTTTTGGCGTTGCGGTTTTAAATGGTATCGTACTGATTTCAGAATTTAACCGACTCCGAGAAGAAGGAATGAACGATTTAAGACGCATTGTCTTGATGGGAACCAAAGTACGTCTTCGTCCTGTTCTGATGACCGCTTTTGTGGCATCACTCGGATTTTTACCTATGGCCTTAAGCAACGGGTCGGGTGCCGAAGTACAACGCCCTCTAGCCACGGTAGTTATTGGCGGGCTACTCATCGCTACGTTCCTCACCTTATTTGTGTTACCCATTTTATACCTCATTTTTGAAAAAGGATTTTCTATGCATAAAAAAGTTTCAACCACTGTACTACTGTTATTTCTTTTCTTAGGAACAGGAACTTCTGCCTTTTCTCAAGAAAAAATAAATTTGCAACAGGCCTTAAAAATTGCCGTAGATTCGAACCAGTTAGCAAAAATAGAACGTCTGAAAACCCAATACCAGAAAGAGTTGATTGCGGCAAGTGCTACTTTACCTAAAACCACTTTGGCCTCAGAGTTTGGACAATTTAACAGTAATTACTTTGATACGCGTTTTGGAATTTCGCAAGCCTTTGAACTACCAACCGTGTACAGCAGACAAAAAAAATTGGCTACTTCAGAATGGAAATCTGCCCAAGTCATGGCTTCTTTGAAAGAACTGCAACTCAAAAAAGAAGTAATGCATACTTTTTATGCTTTGTTAACTTTGGAAGAAAAAGAACGATTGTTACAAAAAAGTGATAGTTTACTTTCTGAATTTTTAAGCAAAACCACTCTTCGACTGAAAAAAGGCGAAAGCAATGTGCTCGAAAAAGCAACGGCTACGCTGCAGTTAGGGCAGTTAAAACAACAATTATTGCAATTGCAAAAGGACAAAATTTTGCTACAAAGTAGTTTTCAATTATTGCTCAATACTTCAAAATTTTTTTCACCAACAGCAGAAAGCAATATAATTGAGTCGAATTTTATAGAACAAAAATCGGTTGACAAAAATCACCCCGAATTAGCCATCATGGCAGCTCAACAATCAGCCGCTTCAGCACAAACTGAACTCGAAGAAGCTAAAAAATTACCCTCACTTTCGATAGGATATTTCAATGCATCTATTACTGGAACGGGAGCTGATGATGTGGTTTATGGTTCTGACACACGGTTTCATTCGGCTCAGTTGGGCATTGATATACCGATTTTTGGCGGAACACAAAACGCACGAATCAAGGCTATGAAAGTACAAGAATCGTATTTGAAAGAGGCTTTTTCGAATAAAGAAAAAATGTTGCAACAGCAGCTGTATGTGGCCGAACAAAACGTTTTAGAATCTAAAAAGCAAGTCACTTATTTTGAAACCGAAGGTCTACCAAATGCTTTGTTGATGGAAAAAACCGCCAACCAACAATTTTATTCTGGCGACATCAATTATTTAGATTGGGCAATGCTCATCAGCCAGGTGATTGTTGCCAAAAATAATTACATCGATAGCGTTATGAACTACAACGAAAGTGTAATCGAACTTCATTACCTTACATTAAAATTATAATCATGAAAACAAAGATATTTATAGTCGCAATGGTACTTTGGGTAGGATTTGCCTGTTCAAAGAAAACCGAAAATACAGCATCAGAAGGCGCTGTACTGAATGATAAAATGGTAACTTTAACGCCTGCACAACTAAAAAACGCAGACTTAGCAGTAGCAAAACCCGAAAGCCGTATAGTTTCTGCGACTTTAAAAGTAAACGGAAAAATTGATGTTCCGCCACAAAATTTAGTGTCAGTCAGTATGCAAATGGGTGGTTATTTAAAAAACACTTCACTCCTTCCAGGAATGTTTGTTAGAAAAAACAGTGTTATCGCAACGATGGAAGACCAACAATACATCGATTTACAACACGATTATTTAAGCACAGTGGCCAAATTACAATATGCTGAACAAGAATACCTACGGCAAAAAGATTTGAATAAAAACCAAGCCAGTAGCGACAAAGTCTTTCAGCAAGCCGAAGCCGATTTCAAAAATTTGAAAATTTCCAAAAAAGCCTTAGCCGAGAAATTGAAACTCATTTACATCAATCCCAATACACTTTCAGAACAAACCATTTCTAAAAGTGTAGCAATTTTAGCACCAGTCAACGGATATGTTTCTAAAGTGAATGTAAACGTTGGAAAATATGTAGCTCCAACTGATGTGATTATTGAAATTATTGATACCGACAATATACATTTAAAACTCAATGTTTTTGAAAAAGATATTGCCAAAATTCAGGTCGGACAAACGATTTATGCCTACAACAATAGCAATCCGTCGGAAAAATTCCGTTGCAAAATCATGTTGATTAGCAAAGATATTTCGAGCGATGATCACAGTGCGGAAGTGTATTGCCGTTTCGAAAAATACGATGCTAAATTACTTCCTGGAATGTACATGAATGCTGATATCGAGCTTAAAAATACAGCACAACTGTCTATTCAAGAGCAAGCTATTGTGTCTTTTGAAGGTAAAGAATATGTTTTTGTTAAAAAGAACAGCAACCAATTTGAAATGACTGAGGTAGTTTTAGGCGCGTCGGAAAATAATTTTGTCCTTATTGCGAACGAAGAAGCTTTAAAAAATAAAGAAATTGTAAGTAAAGGAGCTTACACTTTGCTGATGACCTTAAAAAACAAAGCAGAGGAAGAATAATTCGAAGCACATATACTATTAAAAGTCGAAAATCGATTGGTTTATATAGTGAAAGCCTTATGATTTTCGACTTTCTTGTTGTAAAAAGTAAAATTTATGATAGAGTTTTGCAAAAATCATCCTATTTTTGGGCTCCTTTTTAATGCGCAAAAATCTAAAAAAAGATATGGATACCACCAAAATTATTGAATTACTAAGCTATACCCTACCCGCTTTAATAACAGGCGGTGTAGCCTATTTTTTATTTGATTCGTACTTCAAAGATCAACAAAATACCCGAAGATGGCTGAACCAAAAAGAATCACAAAAGCAAGCGTTACCATTAAGATTACAAGCTTATGAGCGACTTTCATTGTTTTTAGAACGCATCAATCCTTCTAAATTATTGATACGGGTGGCACCCATTTCGAAGCTAAAAAATGATTATGCCGATTATCTTGTAGCTAATATTGAGCAGGAATTTGAGCATAACTTGACGCAACAAATTTATGTCTCGAACAGTTGTTGGGGGTACGTGGTTACTGCCAAAAATGCTACCATCCAAATGATTCGAAAAGCAGCAACGCATTCAGAAATTACAACCGCTGATGAATTACGCGAACTGATTTTAAAAGAATTGTTTGACAAAGACACACCGAGTAATGCGGCATTGGCTTTCATCAAAGATGAAGTAAGTGATTTGTGGTAGGATTTTTTGGGCATTTGAAATCTTCTATAAAGTTGTTAAAAAGAAACCACCACACAAAATAGTTTTGTTTTAAAAGGAAAAAGCCTAATTTTCACAAATGATTTACTTAAATAACGAGAGTTCGATATGAGAATTAGATATCCTATATTTGATTTAAATGTCGTAAACAATTACTACTAAAACTTTGTTATTTCTTTGTGTATTGAGTGTAACAGCTTATTTTTTTTGTAATACAAAAGCCACTATCCCGATATCGATCAAGATCACGAAAGCTACAAAGCGTTTCAATAACAAATTAATATACATCGAACTCGGGTTAAATATTTAGTTCATAATCTCAATTCATCAATAAACAAGTTGTAGGTAATTGTATGACAGACACTATGCATAAAATAAATTTGCTTTGGAATAGAATTTGTTATAAATTTGATAAACTAAATAAAAGTGTTATGACTAAATTATTTAAAGTTAGAAAAAAGGAAGATACGGATTTTGATAAAATCAGAGTAACTTCTAGCGGTTCTTTTTTTATGAGAAGTAGCGACATTTTTGATAACAAAGAAGAGTCTTTAAGACTGATTTCTAAATTAAGAAATTCTGTAAAACTTTATTCAAAACAAAATGTTGTAGCAACTATTAAAAAGTAAATGCCAAAGTTTGATTTACTCCTTTTACCTCTACTTGGAGGTTATGTTTTCTTAATAACATTCTTTCTAACAAGATTCTACCATCAACGAATAGAAAGACAAAGATTAATATTTAATTCTTCTATATTAGCTGTAACATTATCATTGATAATATTAGCAATAGACCATTTTGTAATAAAAGATTATTTTCTAAACTTTCGAGAAAATTTAGGAAAAATTAATCCTGTGGAATATAAAGGATTAAATGAATCATTGTTAATTTTTTTATCTTCCTACCCTTTAGCAAAACTTTTTAACTTAATGCTTCCAAAAAAGAAAGCCTTATCTTTTGTTGTTAATAAATGGGGAAATGATTTTGAAAAACTATTTTGGACTTCTTTAAAATCTAAAGATGATGAAAATAAATTATTAATGATAACTACAAAAAGCAATAAAGTATATGTAGGTTATGTAAACAAAATTTCAGAACCAATTGACAATTCTCATATAACAATAATTCCAAATTTTAGTGGTTTTCGCAATAAAGAAACTCAGGAGTTTAAAGTAACTACAGACTATTTAAATGTTTTAGAATATTATATTAAACGAGAGGAAGTAAAACTTATTGACAAAAAAATGGGAATAGTTATTCCACTTTCCGAAATAGTAATGGTTTCAAAATTTGTTTCTGAGATATTTGACAGGTTTAACACAACAGAGGAAGTTGAAGAAAAACCTGAAAAACCAAAACGAGGTAGAAAACCTAAACCGAAAGAATAACAACTACCTACAATAGTGGCTTTACAAGATTTGGGCTTTCGGCTTATGGAAAATCGGTTTTGTACTTGCAGTCGGCAGTGATTAATCAAAAAATCAGGAATGGCTTTCCCAAAAACTCGCAAAGCCACAAAACGTCGTGTACATCTGCATTATCACTTTCAAACCGTTCTGATTTTAGCACTAACCGAAAAAACGCCTGTTCTAAAAACATAAAAAAGCAATATTTTTATTTCGTCTGCGTGAGGCATTGCTTATATTTGCACCTCATTATTACATGCTATTAAATCACATACCACAATGAAAATATCCTATAATTGGTTAAAGCAATTCATCAAAACAGAATGGACTTCGGAAGAAACAGCAGTACTTTTGACTGACTTAGGTCTTGAGGTAGAAGGAGTTGATAAATTTCAATCCGTAAAAGGTGGCTTAGAAGGCATCGTTGTAGGACATGTGTTAACTTGTGAACAACACCCAAATGCCGACCGATTAAAGGTTACTACGGTAGATATTGGTACGGGAACACCGGTACAAATTGTGTGTGGAGCTACTAATGTGGCCACTGGTCAAAAAGTGCCCGTTGCAACCATCGGAACCACCTTATATGATGCTGAGGGTAAAGCTTTTGTTATAAAAAAAGGAAAAATTAGAGACCAAGAAAGTCACGGAATGATTTGTGCCGAAGACGAAATCGGATTGGGTTCGAGTCATGACGGTATTATGGTACTCGACGAAAATTTAGCACCCGGAACCTTGGCGTCCAAAGTATTTAACATCGAAAATGATGAGGTTTTTGAAATCGGTCTCACACCCAATCGGGCAGATGCTATGAGTCACATGGGGGTCGCTCGCGATTTACGTGCGGGAATGTTACAAAAAAACATTACCTCTGAATTTATCACTCCATCCGTTTCAAATTTTAGAGTAGATAAAAGAACTTTAAAAATTGACGTAGCGGTAGAAAATATATCGTTAGCCCCTAGATATTGCGGTGTAACCATTTCGGGGATTACGGTAAAACCATCGCCTGACTGGTTAAAAAATCGTTTAAAAGCCATCGGAATTACCCCAAAAAATAATATTGTAGACGTAACTAATTACGTTTTACACGAGTTAGGGCAACCCCTACATGCCTTTGATGCAGCTCAAATTAAAGGCAATAAAATCATTGTAAAAACCTTAGCTTCAGGAACTAAGTTTACCACACTCGATGATGTAGAACGAACATTACACGAAGAAGATTTAATGATTTGTGACGAAAATGGCCCGCTGTGTTTTGCCGGAGTTTTAGGCGGAAAAAATTCGGCTGTAAAAGAAAATACATCTGTTTTGTTTCTGGAAAGTGCTTACTTCAACCCCGTTTCAATCCGAAAAACAGCCAAAAGACACGGAATTAACACCGATGCTTCGTTTCGATTTGAACGAGGAATTGACCCAAGCATTACCGAATATGCCTTAAAACGTGCTGCAATTTTAATCAAAGAACTTGCTGGTGGCGAAATTACCTCGGATATTTTGGACTTATACCCAAAGAAAATTGAAGATTTTTCGGTGGTGTTAAACTATAATAAAACGGCAAAAATTATTGGCGAGGAACTTTCGAAAGAAACCATCAAGAAAATTTTAGCCTCGTTAGACATCAAAATCAATAGTGTTTCGGATGCGGGTCTTGGGCTAACCATCCCGAGTTATCGCGTAGATGTGCAACGCGAGATTGATGTTGTGGAAGAAATTTTACGCGTTTACGGCTATAACAACATCAATTTTAGCAAAAAATTGAATGCTTCGGTTGCCAATGCACCTCGAAATGAAGACTATAAAATGCAAAATATAGTTGGCGGATTGTTGACCTCGTTAGGTTTTTATGAAATGATGGCCAATTCGCTTACTACTCCCGACTATTTGAAACTTTCCGCTGATTTAAAAGAAGAATTTAACATCAGCATGCTCAATCCGTTGAGTCGCGATTTATCATCCATGCGACAGTCTTTGCTTTTTTCAGGTTTAGAGGCTTTATCATACAACATCAACCGAAAAACAACGGATGTCAAACTCTATGAATTCGGAAAAACATACCATAAACTGCCCGGCGGAATTGATGAACCCAAACATTTATCACTATTTGTAACGGGAACAACCAAAGCAGAATCATGGACAAATGTGCAAAAACCAACTGATTTCTTTCACTTTAAAGGATATGTTGAAGCATTAGTGAACCGTTTTGGACTTGAAAAAACACAAATCAAACCTACCGAATCGGATGTTTTTTCTGAGGGAATTGCATTGGTGTTGGGAACTCAAAAACTTGTTGATTTTGGTGCTGTAAAAAAATCAATCACCAAAGTATTTGACATTAAACAAGAGGTTTTCTATGCCGATTTTAACTGGAATGCAATTTTGAGTCTTGTAGGTACTAAAATTAAATTTACAGACATCCCGAAGTATCCAGAGGTGCGTCGTGATTTGGCACTTCTGGTAGACCAAGACACCGCTTTTAGTGCGATTTATAACTTGGCTCGCCAAACTGAAAAATCTCTTTTGAAAAAAGTGGATTTATTTGATGTGTATCAGGGACAAAATATTCCTGATGGAAAAAAATCCTATGCAGTGAGTTTTATATTGCAAGATGTCACTAAAACTCTAACGGACGCCCAAATTGACAAAATCATGTCGAAGCTGCAAACTAGTTTTGAGAATGAATTGGGAGCTGTTTTGCGATAATTTTTTTTTATAAAAAATTAAGGAACGCGTTGGAGTGATAACGCAGTTGCATCTTAAAGCCTCTCCCTAACCCCCTCCGAAGGAGGGGGAACGCGTTGAAGTGCTATGTAATGAAGTATCTCCTCAAAACCATCTCGAGAGAGGCTGAACTGATTTTTTTACCTCCTCAGTGTTAGGGATTGAAGCGGCATCCTTTTGTGGAGCTTTGCGGAACAAAAGATATAGCGGAAAGCCCGACCCGCCCTAGCGGGAAACACCCAAAAAAAAATATTTTCTATACCTCATGTACTGTTTTTAAAACAAAAAAAAATGCACTTCGGTTGAAGCACATTTTCTATCTTTATTTTCCGCTTTTGTCTACTACGGGGCGTTCGGGGCGGTTGGCTAATTCCCAGGCGGTGGCAAAGGCGAGTTGGGCTCTTTTGGCCATGGCATCGTATTCTATTTTGTCGGGCGTGTCTCCTGGCAGGTGATAATCGGCGTGAACACCATTAAAATAAAAGATGGCAGGAATGCCTTTTTTAGCAAAATTGTAATGGTCAGAACGGTAGTAAATGCGTTCTGGATCGTTGACATCGTTGTACTTATAGTCTAAATCGAGTTTCGTATACTTAGCGTTGGCGGCTTCATTGATATTGTGCAAATCGGTTGACAATCTATCCGAACCAATGACGTAAATGTAGTTATTGGTTTTGGGATGCAAAGTGTCTCGGCGACCAATCATGTCAATGTTAATGTTGGCGATGGTTTTTTTGAGGTCGAAAAGCGGATTTTCGGCGTAATATCTGGAGCCGTGTAGTCCTTTTTCTTCGCCTGTAACGTGCAAGAATAGAATAGACCTTCTGGGGCCATAACCATCGTCTTTCGCTTTTTTGAATGCTTGAGCTATTTCGAGTAGCGCCACGGTTCCTGAGCCATCGTCGTCGGCACCATTGTATATTTCGCCATTTTTAGTACCAACATGGTCGTAATGGGCTGATATAACGAGGATTTCTTCTGGTTTTTCGGAACCTTCGATAAACGCCCAAATATTCTCAGAATCAGGCGGCGTGGGACTGTAACTGCGTTTCATAAATGCCGACGGAACGGGCTGGTACCACGACGTAGCTCCTTTAGGGAAAGAAACTTTCATTTTTTGATATTCTCCAATGAGGTATTTTCCAGCCTTTTTTTGTCCTTCACTTCCGGTGTCACGGCCCTGCATGGAGTCGGCTGCCACAATGTATAGATGCTTTTTTAATTCGTTGGCTGTGATGGTGTTCACGTATTTTGTTACATCTGCCTGATCTACATTTTTAACTTTTGTAGGTTGAGATTTGGGTTGACCACAACTAAAAATAGTGGCAAAACTGAGTAGTAAAAGTGTTTTCTTCATAAGGATAAATGGTTTATTTTTTTCGATTTACGTTTGACTTATCAAGCTATTAGAACTATTATCTGTTGGGTTAAAACTTGTTTTTGGGTTGTGGATAGTACTTTTTTCACCTTTCAGATTGTGTTTTGTTTTTACAATATTGTAATGAAACTGTACAGAAACAGACCAATTAACAAGAGTATGATTATTATGAAATTGACCACCAACAAGGCGATACTGGTAAGCATTGAGCCGAATTTAGTGCCTCCGTAAAACCGATAATGGGCTGGAAAAAAGTAATAAAACATCCAGACATAACCTACCAAATTGATTAGTACACTGAACAACGGAACAACTGGAATTTGGTCAAAAAATTCTAACAGTGTATTAATGAGAAACAAAGTTAAGGATACCAAAAGCAGGAACGAAAAATAGTGTAAGGTAAAAATGCCGTGGTCAAAGTAGTACCACCGTTTTTTAGAGTGCACGAGCCACAAGAAAAATGCAAAAAGTGGCATGTAAATCAACAGTACTTTTGGGAAATTATGAATCACAGATTTTTTCAGTTTACTTATAATTTCTGTTTTAGAGTACCGCTCCGTAATTTTGATGGCCTTTCTGAGGTATTTTTGAATATATTCGGGTACTTTTTCGTCTTGACTGCCATACTTTTGAATAGAGTCAAACTCTTGCACTGACGAAAATCCGAGGCTAAATCCAGTTTTAACAGCCGAGGAATCATTCAAAACAGCTCTTCGTATATTTTGTTTGTCTGCCGCCGAGAGATTGCTTTTTGAAAGTAGCGAATCTAACTGCAACTCTTGCTTGGTAACGCCTTGACGTAGCGAGTCGTTTATGGCTTCTCCAGTGCTTGTGGTCTCTTGAACAAAACCACCAGAGGGAATTAACGCAATGAGTAAAAAAGTAATAAAGCTTATAAAAATGTATAACCGTACAGGAGCCAGATAAGACATCCGCTTGCCAGAAAGATACTCTTTGGTTAACGAAGCAGGTTTGAATAGAAGATTCCGAATGGTTTTCCAAAACGCATTTTCATAATGGGTTAGGTCTTCAAAGAAATGAATAAAAAGGTGGTGAAACGTTTTTCGGGTATCAATATTTTCTTGACCACAGTTGCCGCAGAATCGTTTTTCGACAACGTGATTACAGTTCAAACAGGTTTTATCTATTCTGATGCTCGATTTACTCATGTATCTATGTTTTGAATCGCTTATTTGAAGTTAAAAATAGGATTTTAATTTTAAAAACCTGTTTTTCAAAAAAAGTATTATTTCAGCACTTCTTTCAAAAACAATTTAAAGTGTTCCCAAGAGCGTTTATCGGCATTTTCGTTATAGGCTGCACCTCTTGCGTTATCGGTTCCGGCACTAATTTCGGTAAAGGCATGTACGGCATTGGCATAATAAATCATTTGCCAGTCGGCTTTTGCGTTTCGCATTTCGTTCTGAAAATCAGTGATACTTTGTGTAGAAACATACGGATCGTCGGCTCCATGAAGCACTAAAACTTTAGCCGAAATTGGGTTTACAAAACGTGTTACATCCTTTTCTAAACCGCCATGAAACGAGACCACACCTTTTACATTCATTTTAGAACGAGCCACTTCAAGAGCTCCGGTGCCCCCAAAACAATATCCGATTACGACAATCTGATCAGGATTAACACCTAAGTTAATCAACTGCATCAAGGCTAATTCTATGCGTTTTTGATATTCCAAGAAATTCTTTTTGTAATATCCCGACTGTTTTCCTGCTTCTTGCGTATTGGTTGGATAATTGCCCTCGCCATAAATATCGGCTATAAAAGCGGTATAATTAAGGTCAGAAAGTTGCTGAGCCACCTCTTTTGAATGGGTATCAATCCCTTTCCATGCAGGTAAAATCAAAACGCCAGGCTTGTTTGGCATTTGATTTTTAGCCATAATCCCAAAGCCGTTTAACTTCTGGTTTCCATCGGTATAGGCTACAGGTTTGAGTTGAGCATTGGTGGTTTGTAAGCCAAAAAGGGTCAATATTGCTACTACAATTGTTTTCATTTGTACATGTTTTAATGATGAAATACTAAAAGTCAAACGTCAAAAATAAACAAAAAGAATCATGAAAAAAACATAAATCTTTAGGCCATGTAAAACTATCGGAAATGTTTATAAAAGTTGGATTGTTAATGAATTGGCAAAAAAATAGAATTTAGTGGGTTAATCGCTAATTTTACAAAAAAAAGATATGTCAACTCAAAACTTCAAAAATCACATTCGCTTTTACCCACCTCATCATTTTGTGTTCTATCCAGTCGTTTTAGGCTTACTGATCACTGCAATTAATTATGCCATGAACGATACTAAAAACCAAGCAGTATGGCTCTTTATGAGTGCTTTGCTATTTATCATCGGAGCTTTGGCGTTCATGCTTCGGCAGCATTATGCCTTGGTGTTGCAAGACCGCATCATCCGAAGCGAACTACGTTACCGCTATTTCGTAACGACCGGAAAAAGATTTGAACCCCTAGAAACATTGCTCAACGACAGCCAACTTTTCGCACTCCGATTTGCCCCCGATGCTGAACTTGATGCTTTGTCACAGCGGGCTTTGAAAGAAAATTTGAGTGGAACAGCCATCAAAAAAGCCATTCAGCAATGGAATCCAGACCATCATCGGGTTTAATTTTTTTAGCATCACGACACTCGGCACTTTTTAATCCATGTTCCTGCCATCCGTTATATATTTTCTTCCCTCGTCTGGTCTTTAAAAACAAGACGAGGCAAGAAAATGATACCACTCCTGTCAGGGATATTTTAACCGGCTTTCGGCATTTTTTAATCTTTTTTGAATAATATATTTAGCTCTTAAATTTAAAAAAGTCTGTTTGTTTTTAACTTTGAAACAGTATAAACGAAATGCTAACGGAATTTTGCCGTATTCCTTCAAATTATACAAATCTCGCTTTCTATGGCAGGGATTTTTTCCAATAAAAAAGCAAAGCCAAACATTTGTCTGGCTTTGCCTTTTTATTTTCCATTTAAAAATAATTTTCCGTTTCGTCTACCAATACTAACATCTGGAATTCCTTCAGGATTACTATATCTTTTCCATTCACTTTTTCCGATTTTGAGTAATTCGTCTTTGATTTTAAATTTTATGGAAGTGATGAAGCCTTGATTTTAAAAATTTAAGCCCTAAAAATTTAATGAACAAAACCGTTCTATATGTCTTTAATTTTCGCCTTCTCAATGCTCAAAAGTTTCAGCACATGCACACACACCAAGACTGAAACAACGCCCAAACTGCCCATAAAAATCCAGTTTGTCGTGTAACCAAAATAAGCTATAAGATCCATGCCCGTTTTTGAACTACCGATGTGTGCCAAACTGAAACTCATGGTAAAAAGTGCCATGTATTTTCCTTCATGCCCTTTGGGTGCTCGAGATAAGGCAAAGGAATTAGAGAATGGAAAAATAAATATTTCGCCAAAAGTCATAAAAAGCATACTGATAATTAATATTCCTGCAAAAGCATCCAGCAATAATACGTAGAAACTCAACGCCATCAGTATACAACCCGTTAGTAATAACTTGATTTTACTTGTCTTCCGATTTTCGAATGCACTTACAATGGGCATTTCAAAAATAAAAATCAAAAGTCCGTTCATGGTGATGAGCAAACCCGTTTGAAACTCCGTTAAACCATATTTCTCCGTATGATAAATAGGAAGTGTTGTGAAAATTTGAAAAAACAACAAAGCCGATGCAAAAGTCACAAACAAGAAAAACCAAAATATTTTGTCTTTAAAAACACTTTGCACCACCGTGTTAGCCTTTGTTCCAAGACCATCTTTTACTGCTTTTCGTTCTTTGACCAACAGTGCAAAAATACTAATGGCTACAATGCACGATAAACCATCTACCCAAAAAAGTCCGTGGTAACCAATACCCATAATAATCAAACCTCCCAATGCCGGACCGGCTGCCAAACCAAGATTGATTGCCAATCGTACCAGCGTAAAAGCGCGAGCTCTGTTTTCGGGTTTGGCATACGTGCCAAGTGAGACAAACATAGCAGGACGAAACATATCAGCCACAGCCATAATGCTAAAAATGGCAAAACACAACGGATAAAAAGAAGTGATGTATTGCAAGCCGAAAAACATAAAACCGCTTACAAAAAGACTGAAAACCATTATTTTATAAAAACCTATTTTGTCTGATAATTTTCCGCCCAACCAAGAACCTAACATTGATCCTAAGCCAAAACAGACCATAATCCAGCCCACTTGACCGTAAGAAAAATGTAAATCTTCCTTTAAATATTTAGATAAAAATGGCAAGACCATCGTGCCTGCCCGATTAATGAACGTTACAGCGGTCAAAATCCAAACTTCTCTCGAAAAACCTTTGAAATTATTGAAGTACTTTCGTAAAGCGTTTTGAAACATTCGTGCAAATTTGAGAACTGCAAAGGTCTTAAAAATTATGTTCTCGACACGGTTTTCTCGAAAAATTAAATGATAAAAAAATCTTAAATCCTAAAAATCGCATTGACAAATAAGATGCACAAAAGAATTGAAAATTAGTAAAAAACTACAGCGCTAAAACGATTTATTTCACTTAAAAATTTTGATTTACTTTGTAATTCACGTCCTTATTTTCGACTTTAAATCATGTAAATGTTAGCAAGATTGCATTAACCGTATTAATTTTGCTATTTTTACAAAAAAAAGTTGCTATGCAAAAATCATTTGTACTCATTGCTTTATTTATGGCTGTTGTGGGCTTTTCGCAAAAAAAAGAAACAGCCGCGGATTTTCAGAACAGGTTGAATCAAGAATTTACAGATGCTGCTCAATCTCCTTTGACAGTCGAGGATTTGAAAACGTTTAAAGCACTTGATTTTTTTCCAATAGATTCAAATTTTATCGTTACTGCCCATTTTAAAAAGGCCAAAAATGAAAAGGCTTTCGAGATGAAAACCACGACCGACAGAACGCCGCTTTATGTAAAATATGGCGAAATAACGTTTCAAATAAAAGGTGAAGAATTCAAACTAAATGTGTATCAAAATCTGGAATTAATCAGAAGAAAAGAATACAAAAACCATTTATTTCTCCCGTTTTCTGACCTTACTTCGGGCAATGAAACCTACATTGGCGGTCGGTATATTGACTTAGAAATTCCGAAAGAAAAAACGATTACCATAGATTTTAACAAGGCATATAATCCGTATTGTGCTTATAATCCTAAATACTCTTGCCCGATTGTACCCTTAGAAAACGATTTGATGACCTACATTAATGCAGGCGTAAAAAAATTTCATGACTGATCAATTCATTAACATACACACCCACGCCCACTCAAAAAAGGACTGTTGTTTAGAAATTGTAAATCAATATCCATTGTCTTTTGTGGATACCGATACTTTTTTTTCAATCGGAATCCATCCGTGGCACATAAACCAATATTCTTGGAAAGATGAATTGCAGATTATTACTGAAAAAATTCAACTAAAAAACTGTTTGGCGCTAGGCGAATGTGGCTTGGATAAAAGAAGAGAAACTCCGCTGGAATTGCAACTCGAGGTTTTTGAAGCCCAACTGGTATTGGCGGAATCCTTTAAAATGCCTGTCATTATTCATTGTGTGGCAGCTTTTCAGGAGTTAATTGCCTTGAAGCAAAAAATAAAAACTACCGTGCCGCTGGTTATTCATGGATTTTCTAAAAGTAAAGAACTCGCTGACCAACTGTTGAAAGAAGGTTTCTATATTTCTTTTGGGAAATATTTGCTCAAAAATCCGGAATTAAAAATGGCTTTTGAACATGTACCCAATGAGCGTTTTTTTCTGGAAACAGATACTATCGAAGAAGGCATCGAGGCAGTGTATGCCTTGGCGGCAAATTATAAAAACACCGATATTTCGACTATACAAACACAAATTTTAAAAAATTTTAATACCGTTTTTAAAAATGGCAGAATGGACTGAACGTGCTGAACTTTTGTTTCAAAAAGAAGGTTTAGAAAAATTAAAAAACGCAAATGTATTAATTGTAGGTTTGGGAGGCGTGGGCTCTTTTGCAGCCGAATTTATTGCCCGAGCTGGTGTAGGAAAAATGACTATTGTAGATGGCGATGTTGTGGATATAACCAACATTAACCGGCAATTACCTGCTTTACACTCTACAGTTGGACAGCCCAAAATTACAGTAGTTGGTAATCGATTGATGGATATTAATCCTGAATTACAACTGACTCGTATTCAAGAATTTTTGTCTCCCGAACGCGCTTTTGAAATTGTAACGGAAGACTTTGATTATGTTTTAGATTGCATTGACAGTGTGACACCAAAATTTAATTTGATTGTAGCTGCCAAACGAAAGCATGTAAAAATAATCAGCAGTATGGGTGCCGGCGGAAAAATGGACGCTTCAAAAGTTACTGTTTCAGACATAAGCAACAGTAAAAGTTGTTTTCTGGCACGAGTAATCCGAAAAAGATTAAAGGAGGTAAAAATAGACAAAGGAGTAAAAGTAGTCTATTCGACTGAAATTCAAGATGAAAACAGTCTAAAAACCACCGATGGCAAAAATTATAAAAAATCATTTTATGGCACAAACAGTTATATGCCAGGCCTTTTTGGTTTGTATGCTGCCGAAACGGTGATTCGTTATTTGTTAAATAAGTAACTGGTTTTCCCAAAAAAAATCCGTTAAAGTGGATATATTTTGAAATTAAAAAAATAACATCAGCATTTTACTTTTTTAAAGTAATCAGAGAAAAAAAACATCGATTATGACACTCGACATCCAAACGCCTGCCCTACTCTTTTCTGCTACATCGTTAATTTTGTTAGCGTACACGAATCGGTTTTTAACCATTGCACAAATTGTTCGTGGCTTGAAAAAAACCTATGATATTGAACACAATAAAAGTATTTTATTACAAATAAAAAATCTAAATCTTCGAATATCATTAATTCGTTACATGCAGTTGTTTGGCGTTTTGTGTTTGTTCTTATCTGTTTTTTCGATGTTGGTTCTATTTTTAGAACAACAACTTTTAGGTATTATTCTATTTGCGGCAAGCTTGTTGAGTCTTCTTATTTCCTTGGGAATTTCTTTTTGGGAAATCAGCATTTCAGTAACCGCTTTACGACTGCATTTGAGTGATATCAAAGACGAAAAAAATAAGGAAGTTGATTAACTGAAATCCCGCATTGCGCTTTTGCAATTCAAATAGAAATGACAAACGTGTATTTTGTCAAAAAAATATTTGCCAAAGCTAACTTTAATTCAAACACTTGATACAACTTACACAGTCATCGAAAACAACTGTCTTTCAGGTGCTTTTCTTTGCAAACGCAAATCAAAAGCCATACAGATATTTCGTACAAAGGCTTTTCCTTTATCGGTAACTTGAAAACCTGCATCGGTAAACTCAAGGAGACCATCTTGTTCAAATTCTTTCAGTTGGATAATAATTTCCGGAATGGCATCCACATAACGGTCTGAGGTGTTCCAATTGGTTTTAAACTGACACATAATATTCAAAATATGCTGTCTTATAATTAAATCTTCGGGTGTTAAAATATGACCTTTTACTACAGGAATCTGATTCCACTCAAGCATTTGATAGTAATCTTCGATACTTTTTACGTTTTGACCAAACCCGTACCAACTGTCGCTGATTGCCGAAACGCCCAAACCAATCATCAGCTGCGTTTTGGATGCGGTATATCCCATAAAATTGCGGTGTAAATTTCCTTTTAAAAAAGCGTTGGTCATAGTATCTTCCGGTAATGCAAAATGATCCATCCCAATTTCAAGATAGCCACTTTCATCCAGTTTTCGTTTTCCTTCTTCATACATTTGTCTTTTTAATTCATCTTTGGGTACATCTTCGTCTTTAAAACCACGTTGCCCGTTGCCTTTAATCCACGGCACATGAGCATAGCTGTAAAATGCCAATCGGTCGGGAAAAAGCGACTTTGTTTTTTCGACGGTATCATAAATGTCGTCAAGCGTTTGAAACGGCAAGCCATAAATTAAGTCGTGGCTGATGGAAGTGTAGCCAATTTCTCGCGCGATAAAAGTTACTTTGGCAACATTTTCAAATGGTTGAATTCTGTTGATGGCTTTTTGAACCGTTTCAGAATAGGATTGTACGCCAAAACTTACACGACGAAAACCTATTTCGTAGAGTTTTTGAAGGTGTTCTCGGGTAGTATTATTTGGATGACCTTCAAAACTCATTTCGCAGTCTGGATGTTTGATGGCCAAGGCAAAAATTCCGTTTATTAAGTCCTGCAAGTTATTTCCAGAGAAAAAAGTGGGGGTTCCGCCACCCAAGTGAATTTCTTTGATAATCGGCTTAGTATCTAAAAGCTCTGAATATAAGGTCCATTCTTTCAAAACCGCTTGTACATAAGCCTCTTCTACTGCATGGTTTTTGGTGATTCGTTTGAAACAGCCGCAAAAAGTGCATAAACTTTCACAGAAAGGCAAATGAATGTACACACTGATTCCTTCTGATTTATTACTTTCAGCAAATGATTTCCGTACACTTTCTAACCATAAAGTGTGTGAGAAAGTATCTTCCTCCCAATACGGAACCGTGGGATAACTGGTGTACCGCGGACCAGGTACATTGTATTTTTGGATTAGAGTGGTTTTCATAGACTTAATTTGAAGTTCAAAATTAAGTCGGTTGTGTGTAATTAAAAATGATAATTATCAGGTTCTAAAAATTGTAAATAATGAAACCTAAATTGCTTTGGCAAAACTTCAGGGCTAAATTCCAAATCCCATATTCTAAAGTTAATTTAGACCCTTAGTTCTCCATTTTTTTGGCCAAGAGGCTTTTAAAACCCCCTCTGTCTTTTCGCTTCAAAGAGTAAAATAGCCGCGGCAACCGACACGTTCATTGAGTCGATTTCGCCTTGCATCGGGATAATGATGTTTTGAGTAGCCTTGTCACGCCAAAGTTGCGTAAGTCCGGTGGCTTCAGTTCCTACGACTAAGGCTGTTGGTTTTGTGTAATCTTGCGTGTGATACGAAGTCGAATTTTGCAAAGTAGCGCTGTAGAAATTGATGTTGTTTTTGTTTAAAAATGCAATTACTTCTTCTGTAGTACCAGTGGCTATTTGATTTGTAAACAAGCAACCCACACTTGAACGAACCACATTGGGGTTATACAAATCGTTTTTGGGGTTGGCAATAATCACAGCATCTACTCGAGCGGCATCGGCAGTACGAAGAATAGCACCTATATTTCCTGGCTTTTCGATTCCTTCGGCTACTATAATTAAGGGATTTTGCGATAATTTCAAATCGTTTAACATGAACGACTTGCTTTTTGCCACACCGATAATTCCTTCGGTGGTATCTCTGTAGGCAAGTTTTTGATACACTTCTTTACTGATTTCTATTTTTTCTACAGCAGGAATTTTTAAATCATGCAGTTGTTGTTCTGAAAATAATTCAGGTACAAATAGTAGTGTTTCTAATTCATAACCTCCTTTTAAGGCCAACTCCACTTCTCTTTTTCCTTCAATAATAAATGTGCATGTTTGTCTTCGCACCTTGGCTTTTTCTTGCAATTGAACCAAAGATTTTATGTATGGATTTTGAACGGAGGTTATTTGTTTCATTGTAAATAAATTTAACCGCTAAGGTCGCTAAGTTTTGTGTACAGTGGAGTATTTTAATTTTAATTGAGCATTACTTTGACAAATATAGAACTTATTCAAGCCTCAGATTTCAATAATCATGTAGCTTTAAAAACCAGAAATAAAAAAATCTTTTTAACCAACTAGATTTGTGGTACCTTCTATAAAATTCCTCTAGCTTTGATTTCTAAATATTTATTAATCGTATCCAAAGTTAAATTTTCAGGGTTGGTTAAAACCGAATAAATACCATACTTTTTCAATTCATTTACAATCAATCGTTTCTCAAATGCAAATTTCTCCGCAATCACTTTGTCGTAAATTTCTTGAATGTTTTTCGCTTTTTTATCAATCAATTCTTGCAATTCGGTATTGTTAAAAAACACAACCACCAGCAGATGACTTTGTGCAATAGCCTTTAAATAAGGCAACTGCCGATGAAGTCCTTCTACGGTATCAAAATTGGTATACAAAATGACCAAGCTACGCTGCTTGATATTTTTTTTAATATCAACATACAACCTCGAAAAATCGCTTTCGAAATAATCCGTTTTAATGTTGTACAATTGCTCTAAAATAAGTTGCATTTGCGAAGAACGTTTTTCGGCCACTACCCTATTTTCTACTTTTTTTGAAAACGAAAAAATACCGGCTTTGTCTTGCTTTTTCAAAATAACATTTGACAAAACCAATGTGGCATTGATAGCATAATCCAGTAAACTCAACTTGTTGAACGGCATTTTCATCAGTCTGCCTTTATCAATAGCCATATAAACCGACTGCGATTTTTCGTCCTGAAATTGATTGACCATCAAGGCATTTTTCTTTGCTGTGGCTTTCCAATTCAAGGTTCTGATGTCGTCTCCGGGGATGTATTCTTTGATTTGTTCAAATTCCATTGTATGCCCGATGCGGCGAATTTTCTTAAAACCATATTGAAAAAGTGAGTTCGAAAACGCCATCAAATCATACTTTCGGAGTTGAATATACGACGGATAAACAGGTACCTTTTGATTTTTGGCGAAAGTAAATCGTCTGGAAATCAATACTAATGGCGAGCTGACATACACGTTTAAATTTCCAAAAAAATATTCGCCACGCTCTGTAGGACGAAGGTAATAACTGATTTCGTCTTGCGATGTTGCATTAATTTTTCGTTTAATAGAAAAATTCCGCACCTGAAATTGAAACGGTATTTCGTCAATAATGGTAGCATGAACTGGAAATGTGTAGTAGTTTAACACACTTACACTGATGGGGTTATCGTCGCCGTTAGACAATTTGTCAGCCATTACTCTCGAGGCTTCAATACCTTTTTTGGCAAAAAAGAGCATAAAAATATCGATTACTAAAAAAAGCATCAAAACAAAAAACGCATACCACGAAATGATGTAAATCCTCGGAAAAAAGAAGGCTACAAAAAAGAGTGCTATATTGCCCAAAAGCAAATAGAAAAATAAATTATTGAGGTATAAATTTTTTAGTAGTTTCATATCTTGCGTATTCCCGTGGGAGTTTTTTACCTCGGAATTTCAACAGTTTCCACAATTTGCTTGATGATTTCTACGCTTGTGAGTCCTTCCATTTCCCGTTCTGGCGTAACCATAACGCGGTGCTGCAAGACCGGAATGGCCGCTTCTTTGATGTCTTCTGGCGTGACAAAATCACGTGATCTTAAAGCGGCAAAACCTTTAGCGGCATTCAAAATCGCAATTGATGCACGAGGCGAAGCACCTAAATATAAGAATGCATTTTCTCTAGTATTGACTACTATTTTAGCAATATATTCGATTAAATTAGGTTCAACAATAATTTGTTTTACCAATTTCTGATAGTCTTCAATAACTTGTGCTGTAATGATTTTCTGGATGTTTTGAAGTTTATTATTGTTTTGTAACAAATGTTCGCGCTGCAAAATAATCACTTCTTCACTGAGTTTTGGATAATCAATTACGATTTTAAAAAGAAAACGATCTAATTGGGCTTCGGGCAAACGATAGGTTCCTTCTTGCTCGATAGGATTTTGTGTAGCAATTACTAAAAAAGGTTTATCTAGCACATAAGTGGCTCCATCAATCGTAATCTGGCGTTCTTCCATGACTTCAAAAAGAGCCGCTTGTGTTTTGGCGGGAGCTCGGTTGATTTCGTCAATTAAAATCAAGTTGGAAAAAATGGGTCCTTTTTTAAACTCAAACTCCGACTTTTTTAAATCAAAAATGCTTGTTCCTAAAATATCCGAGGGCATCAAATCGGGTGTAAACTGAATACGACTAAAGCCAATATCCATAGTTTGTGCCAAAAGTTTAGCCGTAATAGTTTTGGCCACACCGGGCACACCTTCGAGTAAAATGTGTCCGTTAGACAAAAAAGCCACCAATAACTGATCAATCATTTTTTCTTGACCTACAATTACGGTGTTCAATTCTGCCTTCATGGCGGCAATACTTTCTTTCAATTGTGATAAATCCAATCGGGATTGAAAGTTTACGTTTTCGCTCTCGGTATTATTTGCAGTAAGATCTTCCATATTAGTTGAATATTTTTTCTGTTAATGTGTTAAATGCTATCAAATCGTTTTCTACATTTCCAAAACTTCCTTTTCGATGTTGTTCGATAAAATTAATGAGTTGTTTTAAATCTTTGGGGTCTTTGCCTGTTTTATGTTCTAATCGTGCGATAAACTTATCGTCTAAAACGGTGGTGTCGAGTAGATATTCACTTCGAATTTTATCCAAGACATAAATTATTTTTTTGGCAATTACGGTGTGATGATTGCCTTCTTGAAAATATAAATTTCCAATAGTTTTGGTAAATTCTATGGTGGTATTTTCGAGCGGTACAATTATCGGAACCACTCGCTGCTTGCGTTTTACATTGAATAAAATAAAAACCAACATACCTCCGAGAAACAAATACCAGCCCGATTTTAGTGCGGGTTGACTGAACACAAATCGCATCGGATGTTGAGAAATATAACCTTCGGTTAAATCTCTAGTATACCAATAAAGGGTTCCCTCCGGAATGTAAGAAAGCACTTTTTCGGCATATTGATGATGATTATTTTTTAGTAAATGATAATTGGTAAAGGCTGCAGGCTGCAAATGCAGTAAAAAAGCGCCTTGCTTGTACGGCACTTTAATAAAATTCACCAATTCTTTATCGTTTCCTTGAAATCCTAAAACAGTTGTGGTTAACGTGTCTATTGCCGAAAAATAATTTTCTCCTAGACCTTCCGTTAAATTGTATTTTTCAGGACCTAATTTTTCATTTGCAAGCCACACGGAAGCGGTACTTTTATACTCAAAATCAGATTTAAGTTCAATTTTTAAGCTGTCTTTCAACATTTGCGGGAGCGATTTCATACTTAAAAAAACAGTATTGCCATGGCTGCAAAAATAAAGCAACTCTTGAACTGACTCGTCATCAAAATTAGATTTCTCATTGATGGCTAGAAACGTTCCGGATATGCTGTAGGCATTTACTAAAGTGTCAAAATCATAAAATCCGTCAAAATATTCGTAAGGTGTAACATTGATAGTTTCTAAAGTATCTGGCTTAAAGATGGCGGATAATTCTTGATTAAAAACATACAGCCCAAACGGAATTTTGTCGTTAATAGAAAATGTAGGTGTCCAATTTATTGGTTTTGGAGTAGCCGAATCTAAGGCAATAATTCCGAGAACCACCACCACTAAAGCAATAACATATATTTTGAGAGACTGCTGCATTAGTATATAGATTGTAAGGTGGTATCGAATGCTTTTTTGGCCTTTTGAAACTCCGTTAGTGTGAGTTCAAACTCGCCGTACCAAATATAATTGTACAAATAAGACAAATATTCAAAATTGGCTTTCAACTGGGGTGATTTTATTTCATAAAGATAGTCCGAGTTGGTCTTTTCGGCGTCCCAGGCGATGATATTTTTTTCGGATAATTTTTTCAATAAAAACAAGTAGTAGTACCGGATACTGAGTCGGTGTTCGCCCGATTTTATACTTTCTTTGATTAATTTTTCAAAATCAACCAAGAGTAAGTTTTTTTCGATTTCGTCGTAGCGAATGATATCTACGTCTGTTTTTGAACCAAAAATCCACGTTCCTTCTTTTTTTAGGATGGCTTTTACAATGAGGTAAATGGCCAATAAAATCAGTAAAATAGCGATAGTGTTGATGGCATAATCAAAAAAAGTGAGTGCCGCTTGCGTATCTTTCATATCAAAATTTCGCATGAGCCATTCTGCCATCCATTCTTTAAATCGTTCCCAAGCCGATTTTACCGGCGCTTTTTCTTCGTAGATGTAGGATTTATCGTTGTATTTTTCTTTGAATTTTTGGTCAAAAGTAACCGTCGAAACCGCAGTTGTATCTACAGAAATCCGCAGGGAATCCTTTGACGGAACGCTGGCTTTCCCCCAAGAGGGAAAATTAAAAAAGAACAACAAAATCAGTATATTTTTCAAAACGACTTAAACAGTTTTAGTAATTACATTTGTTTTTTTGGCTACAAAACGCGGAAATATAAGGTAGTAAAAAGAAATCAGTGACAAGGTGGATAGAATTATAAAAACGTTAAGCCAATTGGGCATTTCGAGTGAATATCGGGTCACAAAACCTTCCAGAAAACCTGCTGCAATGGTAAATGGCACAGTGCTCAAGAAAATTTTGAAACTGTTTCTGAAACCTATTTTTAACGAATTGATTCTCGAATAGGTCTGCGGAAATAAAATAGAAGCACCGAGTACAAAACCTGCCGCCGACTCAATAACGATAGCAAAAATTTCCATCGAGCCATGAATCCAAATGCCTTGGACGCTTTCCCAGAAAACACCTTCTTGACAGAAAAAATATTGAAACGAGCCCAGCATCAAGCAGTTTTGAAACAACACATAAAAAGTGCCCAATCCACCAAAAATACCCATGATAAAGCAAGTGGCACCAACCCTGAGGTTATTAATGGTAATGCCGATAAAGCCACCCCAATTAGAACCTGATTTATAAATAGCTACTGGATTACCGTCTTTGATGTTTTCGAGTGTTTTATTCACATAGGCGTCTCCTAGAATCAATCGCGACAAATTATCATCGTATCGTGCGGACAAAACGCCAAGACCTACACAGAAAAAGAATAACAAAAACGCGTATAAAACATACCTACGGTATTGATACATCAGCAACGGAACTTCTTCTGAAAAGAAATAAACGACTCTGTTTTTTTCCTGCCGCTTGGTTTTATAAATGCGTTGGTAAATTTGCGAAGCCAAATAATTCAAGTACACCACCGTCTTACTTTTAGGATAATAGGTTTGGGCATACGACAAATCGTTTATTAAATGTATGTATAATCCTGCAATTTCATCAGGATTTTTTTTAGCTTTACCGAAAATTACGGCTTCAAACTCGAGCCATTTTTCTTTGTTTTGTTTTATGAAGGCAACTTCTCTCATCGCAGGCTAAAATATAAAATATGTCAGAATTATCCATCAATACGACCCAAAATGTCACAATAAATTTTACAGCCGCCTCTATAGGTCATCGCCTTTTGGCTTTCGGCATTGATTTACTCATTATAATTGCCTACATCATCACGATTTATTTGCTTTTATATTATTCTGGAGCGAGTAGTATTATAGAAGCGCTCGACGGATGGTCTCAGATGGCTATACAATCGTTAATTTTTTTACCCGTGATGTTTTATAGTTTGATTTTCGAAACTTTTTTTGAAGGTCAAAGCTTGGGCAAAAAATTAGTGCATATTAAGGTAGTCAAAATTGAAGGTTATCAGGCCAGTTTTGGCGATTACCTCATTCGGTGGCTTTTTAGAATGATAGACATCGTTATTTCTAGTGGTGTGATTGGTTTTATAGCCATTATTATGAATAAAAAAGCCCAACGCCTTGGTGATATGGCGGCAGGAACTTCAGTTATTACTTTAAAAACCAATGTGAGTATTTCAAGCACTATTTTAGAAGAAATAAATCCTGATTATAGACCAATTTATCCATTGGTAATCAAACTTTCTGACAATGATGTTCGAATCATTAAAGAAAATTTTATTCGTGCCAAAGCGGGTGCCGATCATGCATTACTGCAAAAATTGACCGATAAAATAGAAACTGTGACGGGCATAAAAAACCACAGTGCCAACAATATTGATTTTATCAACACCATTATAAAAGACTATAATTTTTATACGCAAAGTATGTAGCTAATAAAAGGCTTACTTTAAATTATACTGGAGAAATTTTGTAGGTAATTGAGGTAAAAGACTAAACTTATCAACTATTTCTCAAAAGAATAAAAAAAACACGAATTACAGTTTGAAAATGATAAAAAAGAGATAAAATCTTTTCACTTGCAAAAGCGACATAAACTGAAAGCGTGAAAATTAAAACGTCATGGTAGACCCATAAAAAAATTCCCCTTTGAAAATGAAAGCATTTCAAAAGGGAATTTTATCATGTATACTGTAGCTAATTAAGCAATTACCTTTGCGTTTTTGGCATCTTGCTTGGTGATGGCAATGGCCAAAACTTCGCTCATTTCTTTTACATAGTGAAAAGTTAAACCTTCTAGATATTCAGGCTTAATTTCGTCGATATCGCGTTTATTTTCGTGACACAAGATAATTTCTTTGATGTTGGCTCGCTTTGCGGCAAGAATTTTTTCTTTAATTCCGCCCACAGGAAGCACTTTTCCTCGTAAGGTAATTTCTCCTGTCATGGCAAGACTTTTCTTGATTCTTTTTTGCGTAAGCACAGAAACAATGGAAGTCAACATGGCAATTCCGGCACTCGGACCGTCTTTGGGAGTGGCTCCTTCTGGCACGTGAATGTGGATGTTGTATTTGCTTAACAGCTCATCGTTTAGACCTAAGTTTTCAGCATTGGCTTTGATGTATTCAAGAGCGATGGTTGCCGATTCTTTCATCACTGTTCCTAAATTTCCAGTCATGGTTAGACCTCCTTTTCCTTTAGAAATCAAAGATTCGATAAAGAGAATATCGCCTCCAACACTGGTCCAAGCTAAGCCTGTAACCACGCCGGCTACCTCATTATTTTCGGATTTATCACGTTGCATTCTTGGAGCACCAAGCGCTTTGATAATATCTTCTTCGGTTATTTTAACATTGTACTCTTCGTCCATGGCAACCGCCTTTGCCGCACCACGAATTACTTGAGCTACTTTATTTTCTAGGCCTCTCACGCCAGATTCTCTGGTATAACCTTCTACAATAAACTCCAATTGTTTTTTACCGATTGTCAATTGTTTGGCGGTTAAACCGTGCTCTTTTAACTGTTTTGGAAACAAATGTTTCCGGGCAATCTCTATTTTTTCTTCGATGGTATACCCTGACATTTTAATGACTTCCATTCTGTCACGCAAAGCAGGTTGGATGGTAGTCATATTATTAGAGGTAGCAATAAACATCACCTTTGATAAATCATAGCCTAGTTCGAGGAAATTATCGTAGAAATCATTGTTTTGTTCGGGGTCTAACACTTCTAATAATGCCGATGAAGGATCGCCGTTGTGGCTGTTAGACAATTTATCAATTTCGTCAAGAACAAAAACAGGATTGGATGTACCTGCTTTTTTCAAGCTTTGAATAATTCGTCCGGGCATGGCACCAATATACGTTTTTCGATGACCTCGGATTTCAGCTTCGTCACGGAGTCCGCCTAGCGAAACCCGAACGTATTCACGACCTAAGGCTTCCGCTATTGATTTTCCAATAGATGTTTTGCCGACACCAGGAGGTCCGGTTAAACATAAAATGGGCGACTTCATATCGTTTCGAAGTTTCAATACCGCCAAATGTTCTATAATTCGTTTTTTGACATCTTCTAGACCGAAATGATCTCTGTCCAAGACTTTTTGGGCAAATTTCAGATCAAATTTATCCGTAGAAAAATGATTCCATGGCAATTCTAAAAACAGTTCGAGGTAGTTTCTTTGGATACCAAAATCAGGAGCTTGCGGATTCATGCGTTGCATTTTGGATAACTCCTTCTCGAAGTGTTTTTGCGTTTTAGCATCCCAGTTTTTCTGTGCTGCTTTTTGACGCATTTCTTCAATTTCTTGCTCTTGCGAGACACCACCTAGTTCTTCTTGGATGGTTTTGATTTGCTGATGCAAAAAATATTCGCGTTGCTGTTGGTCTAAATCAAACCGGACTTTCGATTGAATATCGTTTTTGAGTTCTAATTTTTGCAATTCGATATTCATGAACTTCAAAGCTTTTAAAGCTCTCTCTTTCAAATCATTGACTGAGAGTAACTCTTGCTTTTCTTGCACCGAAAGATTCATGTTTGAAGAGACAAAATTGATTAAAAACGAAGGACTTCCAATGTTTTTAATAGCAAAAGTAGCCTCAGAAGGAATATTCGGACTCTCTTCAATAATGGCTGTGGCTAATTCTTTAACCGATTCGATGATGGCACTAAACTCCTTGTCGTTTTTTCGAGGACGATTATCTTCTACTTCTTTGATGGTAGCCTTCATATAAGGAATTTCGGTGGTCAGCTCCTCAATTTCAAAACGTTTTTGACCTTGTAAGATAACCGTTACGTTTCCGTCGGGCATCTTGAGCACGCGTAAAATACGGGCTACTGTTCCTACTTTGTGGATATCTTGAAACGTGGGTTCTTCAATATCCTCATTGATTTGAGAAACTACACCAATTGTTTTTCCGGCCGCATTGGCATCGTTAATCAATTTGATCGATTTATCTCTACCCGCGGTTATCGGAATTACTACTCCCGGAAATAAAACAGTATTGCGTAAAGGCAAGATTGCTATCTCTACTGGAAGTTTTTCTTTGGTCATTTCTTCCTCGTCTTCGGGGCTCAAAAGCGGGATTAACTCCGCTTGGCTATCAAATTCGTGAAGTGACATATTGTCTAAAGTTATTATTTTTTGTTTCGACATATTTTTTTTAAGTCATTTTGTCATTAAATCAGTACTCTTACGCAATTTTTAAACGAAAAGGAATGAAAGTATTTTATTGTAAATCAATGTCCTAAAAAGAATTAACAAACTGATTTGTCAAAGTAAAGTCAATCTTTATGCCATAAAAAAGCCGATTCTGAATAGAAAAGGCTCATGGAAACTATAATAGTTTTGCACTAATTCAAATTATATGATAAAATTTCGAAATTGGTCGATGTAGTGCTCAACTCATTTTCGAATTTTATTAGTCCGATATTTTTAGCAAACCAATATATATTTTCTTGCGAAACTCCCTGCGTATTTTGAATAACACTTACTTTTATTACTTGCGAAAAAGTTTGCCCGTTTACAGTTACTTGCACGTCTTTTTCTAACACTTTTCCCACTACATTAACGAGTGACTCAACAGGAACTGTGCCTACCATTGTAGTTTGTGTAAAGGTTTGTATCCATGTTTCGTTTACCGCAAGATTGTCTTTTAAAATTTGAACTTCAGTTGGTAAAACAGTGATAGCTGGATTACCATTTTGAGGAGGAATGGTTATTTCTTGTCGAGAAAAATAGGTGTTATTTTCTTTACGCGTCCAATTATTTCCGGAAAATGCAATTCCTTGAACAGACGTTGTTCCCACAAAATTACTGTATTTATAGTAGGATTTACCACCAATTTGTTCTGACGAAACAATTTTCATTGGAGGCTGAGTGACGCCATTATTTTTATAATTCCACGTATTATTGAGCGCCATTGGCCAATAATCTCCAGAAGGAGTACCTGGATTTCCGCCTGGGTTTTCGCCAATTAAAGCTGGATCTAAAGGCTCAACATCTGTGGTACATGATGTAAAAAGAGACGTTGAAACTACTATCAGCGTCAATAAAATTTTATTAATTTTTTTCATTAGGATTCAAATTGTTGAATTATTTTCCAAATATAACTTTTTTTATTCAGTAGAAACTGATTTTTTTGGCACTCTAAAAAGTAAAATTATTCCGGTAAGAAAAAAGAGCGTTAAAAAAACAATTGAATACCGCATACTTCCAGTGCCTTGATCAATTAAGCCATAGAGCCCCATTCCGATTACTATTCCAATTTTTTCTGCCACGTCATAAAAACTAAAATAAGAAGCGGTATCAGTAGTTTGTGGTAAAAATTTAGAATATGTAGAGCGTGAAAGTGCTTGAATACCTCCCATCACCAATCCGACAAAACCAGCAGTAACATAAAAATGAATAGGTTCAGTGACAAAAAATGCACAGACACAAATAATGGCCCAAATGATGTTAATGACAATTAATGAGGGTATATTTCCAAATTTAGCGGAAGCCCTCGAAGTTAAGACAGCTCCGATAACCGCGACTAATTGAATAACCAAGATACTAATAATGAGTCCCATAGTTTTACTGCTTGGAGAGGGCCAATTAATTTCTTGCTCGCCAAAATACGTTGCCACAAGCATGACGGTTTGTACGGCCATACTGTAAACGAAAAAAGCAGTTAGATATCGTTTTAAAGTAACGTTTTCAAACAATTGTTGCTTGACTTTTTGTAATTCTCTGTAGCCATTAAAAAAAACAGATCGCGTAACTTTTTGCCCCGTTAGATTGCCATTTGGTAAATAATAAAATGCATACTGACTGAACAATAACCACCAAATTCCAGTGAAAACAAAGGTTAATCGCATGGCATCAATGGCTTCTTGATCTTCTTTTCCGATAACAATTGCTAAACTAGCCAGTAATAAAATAACGCTACCGAAGTATCCAAGAGAATAACCTTTAGCACTCAATTTATCTTGCTGATTTTCAAAAGCCACATCAGGCAAATAGGAATTATAAAAAACCAAACTGCCCCAAAAACCGATGAGTCCAAAAAAATAACACAGTAAACCGAAGTAAATATTTTCTTTTGAAAACCAATACAATCCAATACAAGATAAGGCACCTAGATAGCAGAAAAATTGAAGAAATCGCTTTTTATTTCCCACAAAATCAGCAATACCTGAAAGCAAGGGCGAAATAATAGCTACCACTAAAAAAGCAAAAGCAGTAACAAAACTAATCAAGGCCGTATTTTTAAAATCGATACCTAAAACCTGAATTTTTTCAAATTTATCGACAAAAAGACTTGCATAGAAAATCGGAAAAATTGAAGATGAAATCACCAAGGGATACACCGAATTGGCCCAATCATAAAAAGCCCATGCATTTTGCAGCTTCTTACTGCCTTTTTCTAACTGTCTCATAAAAATTAATTTAATCAAAAAAAGCTGCCAAGAACTTGACAGCTTTTAAGGTTTTTGGTTTTACTTAATTGTCACTCCATATTTTGCGGCAGTTGCTTTAGCAATAGGAATCAATCGTTTCAAATTATTCATTCTTGTTTGGTCTGACGGATGTGTACTCATAAATTCTGGCGGAGCGGCTCCACCTGAATTAGCCGACATTCTTCCCCAAAATAAGACCGATTCGTCTGGATTGTAGCCTGCAATAGCCATTAAAGTTAAACCAATTTCATCGGCTTCAGATTCGTGGCTTCGGCTAAAAGGCAACATTCCTAACACTTGACTTCCAGCACCATAGGCTTGCATAGCTAAAGCTTGGGTTTCGGCACTTTGATTTCCTAAAGCAATTTGTGTTCCAGCAGCTCCTAGTTGTTGCAATAAACCAGCACTCATTCGCTGCTGACCATGATTGGCCAAGGCATGCGCTACTTCGTGGCCCATTACAGTTGCCAAGCCTGCTTCATTTTTGGTGATTGGTAAAATTCCGGTGTAGACTACAATTTTTCCACCAGGCATACACCAAGCGTTTACATCCTTACTGTCTATCAATCGGTATTCCCATTGATAATCTTTGAGATAGCCTTGATAGCCATTCGCATTGAGGTAGCGTTCGGCAGCATTTTTAATCTTTGTTCCCACAGATTCTACAAGTTTGGCATTGGTTGTTCCTGTAACAACTTTGTTTTCTTTAAGAAAAGCGCTGTATTGCGCAAAAGCCGACGGCAGTATTTGAGAATCAGGCACTAATGCTAAAGTTCTTTTTCCTGAAAACGGATTCGTGGCACAAGAAAGTGCAACACCTAATAATAATCCTGTAATGATATAAGCATATCGTTTCATAAATAGTGTATTTTTACAGACACAAAAATACGTTATTTTGATTATTCAAAAGTAGGTTACTGTAGAAAAAGTAAACGGATTTTCTGTTTTTTATCTTTCATTATTTTAAAAGTACGACCTCTGGGCTACTAAATTTAGGCAAAACCACAAATGAATTTTGAAGTAGAAAATAGCGATTTTACTGTAGAAAATGATAAATGAGTTCGAATACGACCCAAAGTAAACAAAAGGAGTCCATCTGAATTAAACCTTTTAAATTTTATTTAGTCAAAAAGTAAATCCGATTGTAGTGCAGGACGAAAATGAGTTTATCGACCAATTATTGCATCCAAAAACGCAAAATAAAGCCTTTGAAAAACTGATTAAAGATTTTCAAAAGCCTTTGTACAGTCATATTCGGTCGATTGTTTTGAACCATGACGACGCTCATGATGTGCTGCAAAATGTTTTTATTAAAGTGTTTCGAAATTTAAAAGACTTTAAACGTGAAAGTAAATTGTTCTCCTGGGTATACCGCATTGCTACAAACGAATCGATCACCTTTATCAATCACAAGTCAAGAAAAAATAAGGTTTCCGTTGAACAATATGTGCAGCAAGAGGTAGCACATTTAACGGCAGATACCTATTTTGACGGAGATGCGGTTCAATTAAAATTGCAGAAAGCGATTGCCTTACTACCTGAAAAACAACAGTTGGTTTTTAAGATGAAGTATTTTCAAGACATGAAATATGAGGAAATTTCAGAAATTTTAGGCACTACGGTAGGCGGTTTGAAAGCATCGTATTTTCATGCGGTAAAAAAAATTGAAGATTATATGAGTCACGATTAAACTTTTTAGAATTTAAAGCGTCAAAGCAGTATGAAAAAATTTACATTAGATAACCATCCAAAAATCAAAGCGGGGTTTAACACGCCCGATTCTTATTTTGACGAGTTGCCAGCTCTTATTTTGGAAAAAGTGGCAATTCATGAGCCAAAAAATACGCCTGTTTTTAGACTAAGATATTTTATTATTGGAGCTGCAGCAGTGTTAATTATTGCATTAGGTGTACCTTTTTTAATGGAAGAATCGGCCTCAACAATAGATCAGATAGATCATGAATCTATTGAATATTATCTTACTACAAACGGTAGTGTTTCTACCTACGATTTACTTAGTTTGATGGAAAATAAAGATTTTGATGCACTGCAGGTGGATATGGATTTTGAAGATGAAACCGTAGAACACCTTTTGATCACAAATCCAAACATTGAAAACTATCTTACTGAGTACTAAAAAATTCAGATACCTAAATTAAAAAAAAACTTATAATGAAAGCGAAACACTTTATCAGTCTACTTTTATTAACCTCTTCGATTTCTTTTTATGCCCAAGGCGAAAGAAAGGAAAAAATTAAAGCGTTAAAAATAGCCCATATCACCAAAGATTTAGCGTTAACCACAAGTGAGGCAGAAAAATTTTGGCCTATCTACAACACTTTCGACGAAAAACAATTTGAACTACGCATGATTAGAATGCGGAAAATCAAAGTTGAATTAGACAGTAAACCCATTGAGTCTCTTACTGATAGTGAGGCCAATGCTTTACTCACGCAGTTGGAAAATCTTGAAATGGAAGCTCTTCAAAACCGAAAAAAATTAATGATTGATTTGCGTAAAGTGATTAGTCCGGTTAAGATGCTGAAATTGAAGCAAGCCGAGGACAGTTTTAACAAAACATTACTAAATCAATACAAACGAAGAAATTGAATGAGGTAGCTGTTTATCTTGAAAATTATTTTCTACTTTTGAGGTAAATAAAATAGCATGATTAATGCCTCTACGAGCGGCTGGATAGATAAGTTTTTTGCGGAGCAAGTTTCAATCTCCGAAACTACTTCGAATGACTTAGCGGATTTTTACTTAAAAATTCGTGACACAGGTTTTATTTACGGACATATTATTTCGTTTACAAGTCGTAAAGAAATAGATACAAAAGGCTGGATTAGCGAAGAGATTTCTAAAGTGGCATTGCTAAACGCCTTACAGCTTGTTTATGAAATAGTTACTCAAAATAATGATTCTAAACGATTTATAGATGTAGCATTAGCTTTTTACAAGGAGATACATCCAAATAATTTTAACTTTCTTGCCAAATTATTGCCTGAGGATTCGGCTAGTCAGCGATTAGAAAAATGTATTGACGAGCGGGTGCAAACCAATGAAAATATCATCAGTAAGAATTTTTCGCATATCGTGACCAATGCACTTCTGTTTGAAGACGTTTTGGCCTTCAAATATTTTTTGACAGCGAATAAAATTCCAGAAAATTATTTAAAAAAATTAGAAGAAACCATTGTAGGTATTGTTACATTGGCCCTGCGAAGTAAAGCTAAAAAAGGTCAATATGACGAGTTACTGATTAAACTTTTTGAAGCTTCAGTTCGGTTTACCAATTTTTCTAAAATAAACATTCAGCATTTAGAAGGCTTACAATTAGATTATTTTTCATCTGATTTAGAACGGTATTACTTGCTCGACATGGCGGGATTGGCCTTGTGGAGTGATGAGCAATTGGAGCAAAATGAGGCGATTTTTTTATATAAATTAGCGCATGAACTCAAAATTGAAGACCCATTTGTGGCAGAAAGCATCCGTAGTACCAACGTTTTTATAACTGAAAATAGAGCAAAAATACCCTTTTTTAATTATTCCAATCCTGTTAAACATTTTTACGACCAAGCCACTCAAACAGTGGTTGTTTTGATTACCCGAAACAAAAACAGGTTGCTCAAAGAAATTTCACAGAGCAAGGAATTAATGATACTTTTGGCCCACAGTGCCAAGAGAGACTTGGATGAAAAGGAAAAGAAAAAAGTAAAAAAACAGTTGTTAGAAATTTGTAAAACCATTCCTTCTCTAACCATTTTCTTATTGCCAGGCGGAAGTTTATTATTGCCTATTTTGATTAAATTTATCCCCAAATTATTACCAACTGCTTTTAACGAAAACTTGGAATAAAGCACCATTGGATTCATTTCATTAAATTATACCACTTAATTTGACTTAAAATTGAAGTTGATATACTTTGTCGAGTTCTTTATTACTGGAAATATTTACTTGCAAATCATTTACAATACCTGAATTTAAACCATAAACCCATCCGTGAAGACTTAGTTCATTACCGTTTTTCCAAGCACCTTGTACGATGGAGGTTTTCGCTAAATCAAAAACTTGCTCTTTCACATTGAGTTCTACAAAAGTATCAAAACGTTTTTCCTCGTCAGAAATAGCGTCAAGGTGCTTTTGATGCAAACGGTATACATTTTTAATATGCCGTATCCAGTTATCGATAATTCCGATGGATTCGTTTCCTAGGGCTGCTTTTACTCCACCACATCCATAGTGTCCACACACAATAACGTGTTTCACTTTTAACACATTTACCGCATAATCCAGCACACTAAGCATATTCATATCAGAATGTACAACCATGTTTGCAATATTTCGATGTACAAACACCTCACCTGGTTGTGCACCAATTACTTCATTTGCAGGAACTCTGCTGTCTGAACAACCTATCCAAAGTAATGGTGGCGACTGACCTTTGGATAATTTTTTAAAATAATCAGGGTCTTCACTAATTTTTGCTGCAACCCAATTTTTATTGCCATCGATTATTTTTTTGTAAAAATCACTCATTTTATAATTCTTGAAGCTTGTTAAGTTAGGTCTTTTTTTTCTATGGAAAAATCCGAAAACGAATCCTACAGTGAAAATGGGTACAAATAAAAAAACCAGCTGTTACAACTGGTTTTTTTATCAGAAACTGGTATTATTTATCTAACTCAGCTTGAAGTGCTTTAGCTTTATCGGTCATTTCAAGCGCTTTGTATACACTTAGCAATACTTCTTTAGCATCAATATTTTCGTTATCAACTCCAATACATTTTTCTAAAAACTTCATACCCTCTTTTAAAATTCCGATTCTTTGTTCGCGTAGAGCATCATACTTTTTATTTTCGGCTGGCGTGGTGCCTAATTTGTTCATTTGCTCTAATAAAATTTGGCCTTCATCTAAACGAATAGCTGCAATATTATAAAAAGCATTACCATACTTTGGATTTAGCTCTATTGCCTTTAAATAATAAGTTTCAGCGTTTTTAAAATCCTTATTTTTATAACTAGTAACGCCTAAATTATAAAATAAATCTGGGTTTGTAGGATTCTTTTCGATTACCTCTTTAATGGTAGCCGCGTATCGTTCAGTATCATTGGTTTTTAAATATAAATCCGCCTCAGCTGAGATTAATGAAACGTCATCTGGATTGGCTTTACGGGCTTCTTGCACAGCTTTAACAGCCTCGGCCGTTTTGCCTTCACTAACTAATATAAGCGCCATATTTTTATATATCTCACCTCTTTTTGAAGGCTCTTTCTCATCCGTTGGATTGACATGCGATATTAAAATTGCTTTATCCCGGGCTTCTTTAGTTTCGAAAAATTCTTTTTTATCATTGATTTTACTTACCGCATAGTAATTTGTGCGTTCGCCTGTAAAATTGATGTCTTTCAAAACTTTGTAATACTCATAAGCGGTTGGATAATCCTTGGCGTTAATGGCGTAAGCGGCTGCGTAATATAAATTGTAAGAATCTTTTTTATCAATTTGATAAGCCGCATACATCACAGCTGTAGCTTCATTTGGTTTTTTCTCATTTTCTAAACTTACAGCGTATGATAAGAAATAGGGCTTAAAAGTTTTAACGTCTTCTTCCAGGCTTTTAGTTAAAATTTTTGTCCCTGAGGTACTTTCGTAGGCTAATACGGCCTCTACATTTTTACTGTATTCCGAAACTTTTTCGACGGTTAACAGCTTTAAAATATTAGCAGGATTTGCCTGATTTTCGGGCTTTGTCATAGCTTCGCTAATTTCCAAGAAAGGAATACTGGCCTTATAAAAATTTAGGTACAGACTTTCTTCTTTATTTGAAGCAGATACTAGTGGCATGGCAGTATTAAGTGCCTCTTTAAATTGAGATACGTCTTTACTTGATGGCTTTTCTTTTTCGAATATTTTTTTGAGTGTTTTTAACTCATCTTTTTGTGCATAAGTGCTCATTGAAATCAACAGAGCAGCAGCGGCTAGGATACTATATTTTCTATTCATTTTTAAAGATTTAAATTATACTTATTATCGACGAAGAATTAAACTTCAGTTTGCTCTTCGTTATTATTTAGTTCCTCATCTGAGGTTGTTTCGTTGTCCGAATCTTCTTCTTTTTCCTCCTCGTCTTTCATTACTTTAGTAACAGCTGCTATAGAGTCGTTTCCTTTGATATTGATAAGTTTTACACCTTGTGTAGCTCTACCCATTACTCGGAGATCTTCTACGGCCAATCTGATGGTAAGGCCCGATTTATTGATAATCATCAAATCATCATTATCGGTTACGGCATTAATAGCGATTAATGCCCCTGTTTTTTCGGTGATATTCAACGTTTTTACACCTTTACCTCCTCTGTTGGTAATTCGATATACGTCTTCGCCATCATCGTCAACCAATTTTGTTCTTTTACCGAAACCGTTTTCTGTTACAACCAATAGTTGTGTGTCATTCACACTATCTTTACTTACAGAAACCATACCAATTACTTCATCTTTCTCGTCCTGAAGTGTGATAGCTCGAACTCCAGAAGCTGTTCTTCCCATTGGGCGGGTTTTACTTTCTTCAAATCGAACAAGCTTACCTGATTTTACAGCTACTAAAATTTGACTTTCACCATCGGTTAATTTAGCTTCTAATAATTCGTCGTCTTCGCGAATGGTAATTGCTGCAACACCGTTAGCTCTCGGACGCGAATATTGTTCGAGCGAAGTTTTCTTTACAATACCTTGCTTGGTTACCATGATGAGATAATGGCTATTGATATAATCTACATCTTTTAAATCTTTAGTACAGATAAAAGCTTTTACCTTATCATCACTTTCGATATTAATAAGATTTTGAATGGCTCGACCTTTACTTGTTTTACTACCTTCTGGAATTTCATAAACACGCATCCAGAAGCATTTTCCTTTTTGAGTAAAGAACATCATGTACTGGTGATTGGATGCCACAAACATGTGTTCGAGGAAATCTTGGTCTCTTGTTCCTGCACTTTTCTGACCTACTCCTCCTCTATTTTGTGTTTTATATTCATTCAAATTGGTTCGTTTGATATAACCTGCGTGAGAAATAGTAATGATAACATTTTCATCAGCTATTAAATCTTCTATACTAACGTCGCCACCAGAATACTCAATAATTGAACGGCGTTCGTCTCCGTATTTATCACGAATTTCGATTAATTCTTCTTTAATAAGATTGGTTCTTAAATTAACGTCGGCTAGCAAGGCTTTCAAATGTTCGATGAGTTTCATCAAATCCTCATATTCGGCTCTTAGCTTGTCTTGCTCAAGACCTGTAAGTTGTCTTAAACGCATCTCGACAATTGCTCTTGCCTGAATATCTGTAAGAGAAAAACGTTCGATTAATTTGTCTTTGGCTTCTTCAGTACTTTTTGAAGCTCTAATCATATCAATTACTTCTTGAATATTATCAGAAGCAATAATTAAACCTTCTAATATATGAGCTCTTTCTTCTGCCTTTCGTAATTCAAATTGGGTTCTTCGAACTACCACATCATGACGGTGCTCGATGAAGTAAAATATCATGTCTTTCAAATTCAACATTTGAGGACGTCCTTTTACCAATGCAATATTGTTTACACTAAATGATGATTGCAGTTGTGTAAATTTATATAAAGTGTTCAACACAACATTTGGAGTTGCTTCACGTTTTAGAATATAAACGATTCGCATTCCGTTTCTATCCGACTCGTCTCGAATGTTAGCAATACCATCAATTTTCTTTTCGTTAACCAAGTCTGCTGTACGTTTAATCATTTCAGCTTTGTTTACTTGGTATGGAATTTCCGTCACGATGATACATTCTCTTCCATCCACTTCTTCAAAATTGACTTTGGCACGCATTGTTATACGTCCTCTACCTGTTTTGAATGCTTCACGAACGCCTTCATAACCATAAATTACACCTCCTGTAGGAAAATCAGGTGCTTTGATGTGATTCATTAACTCGTCGATTTCGATATCATTATTATCGAGGTAGGCCAAAGTACCATTGATAACTTCCGTTAAATTATGTGGAGGCATGTTAGTAGCCATACCTACTGCAATACCTGTTGCACCATTGACTAATAAGGTTGGCACTCGCGTAGGCATCACCTTTGGTTCATACAAGGTATCATCAAAGTTTAATTGAAAATCTACGGTTTCTTTTTCGATATCCGCTAAAATTTCTTCTGCAATCTTTCGCATTCGGGCCTCCGTATATCGCATGGCAGCTGGACTATCACCGTCTACCGACCCAAAGTTACCTTGTCCGTCAACGAGTAGGTAGCGTAAACTCCACTCTTGAGCCATTCGAACCATCGCGTCATATACAGATGTATCTCCATGCGGATGATACTTTCCTAAAACTTCTCCGACAATTCTAGCCGACTTTTTATGAGCAGATCTTGAGGTAACTCCTAAATCATACATCCCGTATAAAACTCTTCGGTGTACTGGTTTTAAACCGTCTCTAACATCGGGAAGCGCTCTCGACACAATCACTGACATCGAATAATCGATGTAAGCTGATTTCATTTCATCTTCAATGTTTATAGGTATTAACTTTTCTCCGTCAGACATATCCTTAATTTATATTAAAAAATTGTTTATTTTAAAAATCCTGCTAATGTAAGCTTTTTGAACTATTTTTCGACTATAACAACACCATAAATTTAAGTAATTTATTAACAGTTGATGAGCCACTTTTGGTTAATAAGTTAATAATTTTATAAGTCTTACATTCGATTTTTTTTTGTCTATTAGCTGACAGCGGATTTAAAGGAATAATTTTTGCAAATTAAAAATTATAACAGTAATTTTATAGAAACAAATTAGTAATTATGGATGACAATTTCTCACCAAGAGTAAAAGATGTAATCTCCTACAGTAAAGAAGAAGCCTTACGATTAGGCCACGACTTTATTGGCACAGAACATCTCATGTTAGGTATTCTCAGAGACGGAAACGGCAAAGCCATAGATATAATGAATAATTTATCGGTAGATTTAGATCACTTACGAAGAAGGGTTGAAATACTCAGTCCGGCCAATCCGTCTGCACAAATTTCTAACGACAAACGAAATTTACAGCTGACCATTCAAGCAGAACGTGCTTTAAAAACGACTTTTTTAGAAGCAAAAGTTTTTAAGAGTACTTCAATTAGTACCGCACACCTATTGTTGTGTATACTGAGAAACGAAAACGATCCAACCACCAAGCTACTCAACAAACTAAAAATAGATTATGATGTAGCGAAAGAACAATACCTAAATATGATGCCAACAAATGATGATTTTATAGAAAATCTACCCAAAAATGAATCCTTTAACGATGATTCAGGACAAGATGACAGTTTTAAAGACAGTTCTTTTAACAATCCAGCCAACAAATCAAACAAAAAATCAAAAACACCCGTGTTAGACAATTTTGGGAGAGATTTAACAGAAATGGCCGAGGACGGAAAACTTGACCCAATTGTAGGTCGAGAAAAAGAGATTGAACGTGTGTCGCAAATTTTAAGCCGCAGAAAGAAAAACAACCCATTGCTCATTGGCGAACCAGGTGTTGGAAAATCAGCTATTGCCGAAGGTCTCGCTCTGAGAATAATTCAAAAGAAAGTTTCTCGCGTTCTGTTTGGGAAAAGAGTAGTTACACTAGATTTAGCCAGTCTTGTAGCCGGAACCAAATACCGTGGCCAATTTGAAGAGCGAATGAAGGCAGTAATGAACGAACTTGAAAAAAATGATGATATTATTCTTTTTATCGATGAAATTCACACCATTGTGGGTGCTGGTGGCGCTACGGGCTCGTTAGATGCATCTAATATGTTTAAACCCGCGCTTGCAAGAGGAGAAATCCAATGCATTGGTGCTACTACATTAGATGAATACCGTCAGTACATCGAGAAGGATGGTGCTTTAGAAAGACGTTTTCAAAAAGTAATTGTTGAACCGACTACGGTAGAAGAAACCATAACCATACTACACAACATCAAAAACAAATACGAAGACCATCATAACGTGGTGTATTCTGATGATGCCATTGAAGCCTGTGTAAAACTGACTGATAGATACATGTCAGACCGATTTTTACCAGACAAAGCCATTGATGCTTTAGACGAAGTAGGCTCTCGTGTGCATATTACAAACATTGAAGTACCCAAACAAATTATTGATCTTGAGCGTCAGTTAGAAGAAGTTAAAGAACTGAAAACAAGCGTTGTAAAACGTCAAAAATACGAAGAAGCAGCACGACTTAGAGATGATGAAAAACGTATAGAGAAAGAGCTTGCCATTGCACAAGAACAATGGGAGGAAGATTCTAAAAACAATAGAATTGAAGTTACAGAAGACAATGTAGCAGATGTGGTATCAATGATGTCTGGCATTCCAGTAAACCGAATTGCACAAACCGAAAGTAATAAACTAGCCAAACTGCCGGAACTTATTCAAGGAAAAGTAATCGGTCAGAATGAAGCGGTTTTGAAAATAGCGCGTTCTATTCAACGAAATCGTGCCGGACTTAAAGACCCTAACCGACCTATTGGTTCCTTTATTTTTCTTGGACAAACCGGTGTAGGAAAAACACAACTTGCAAAAGTAATTGCCAAAGAATTATTTGATTCTGAGGATGCCTTGATACGTATTGACATGAGTGAATACATGGAGAAATTTGCCATTTCACGTCTCATCGGTGCACCTCCAGGCTATGTGGGCTACGAAGAAGGAGGACAACTTACTGAAAAAGTGCGTCGCAAACCATACTCAGTAGTGCTTTTAGACGAAATTGAAAAGGCACACCCAGATGTCTTTAATATGATGCTACAAGTGCTAGACGATGGTTTCTTAACCGACAGTTTAGGTAGAAAAATTGATTTTAAAAACACTATCATCATCATGACCTCAAATATTGGGGCACGTCAACTAAAGGATTTTGGTCAAGGTGTTGGTTTTGGTACTGCTGCAAAAGTGGCTCAGTCCGACGAGCATTCAAAAAGTGTAATCGAAAATGCCTTAAAAAAAGCATTTGCACCTGAATTTTTGAACCGCATTGACGATGTAATTGTATTTAATCCGCTGGAAAAAGAGCACATCGACTTAATTATAGAAATAGAATTATCCAAACTGTACGGTCGAATTAAAGAATTGGGTTATAAACTAACCTTATCTCCCGCTGCAAAAGCATACATTGCCGAAAAAGGCTTCGATAAACAATTTGGTGCAAGACCTTTAAAAAGAGCCATTCAAAAATATGTAGAAGATAATTTGGCAGAAGAAATTATTACTACAAAAATTAGCGTTGGCGACGAAATCTTTATGGATTACAAAGAAGGAGATTCAGAGTTGAGTGTTGAAGTTCATAAAATGAAAGCACCTACTGAGTAAGCACTAATTCGCTCAAAAAAATTAAACCCGTTTAGAAGCACTAAGCGGGTTTTATTTTTTGAATAGCATTACAAATTTTCAAAACAAATATTTACATTTGACAAACTAATAACTAAAAAGGTACAGCATGGAAAACGATAAAGTAATTGTAGGTAGCGAAGAATGGTGCTCATTTCCAGCACTTGGAATCCCGACGATTAAAGCACGGGTAGATTCTGGTGCTAAAACTTCTGCTTTACATGCTATCAACATAGCGCCATTTATCAAAGACGGCGAAAATTGGGTAAAGTTTGACGTCAATCCGATTCAGAATAATGTTAAAACTGTGATTCATTGCGAATCGAAACTGGTCGATAAACGGGTGGTAAAAAGTTCGAGCGGTTTTAGAGAACAACGCTACGTGATTGGAGCCGAACTTGAAATTGGGGGGCAACATTGGATGATCGAAATTACTTTAACCAACCGTGATTCTATGGGTTTCAGAATGCTTTTAGGACGCGAAGCCATGAGCGGGCGAGTTTTAGTAGATCCGTCTCAAAAATATTTATTAGGTCAACCATCACCAAACACGTTAAAGGAATTATACAAAACTGCTGAACAAGCCAAAACGGGTTTAAAAATTGGTCTCTTAGCCAGTAATCCTGAGTTGTATTCCAACAAACGAATTATGGAGGCCGGAGAAATGCGGGGTCATGAAATGCATTTTTTAAATATCAAGGAATGTTACATGAAACTCGATGCTACCAATCCGGAGATTCATTACCGAGGTGGTGTAATTCTTGATAAATTTGATGCAGTAATTCCAAGAATCCGACCTAGTATTACGTTTTACGGTTGTGCATTAACACGCCAATTTGAAGCCTTGAAAGTATTTACATTAAATTCCGCCTCGGCAATCACGCAATCTAGAGATAAACTCTATTCTTTACAATTATTGCTCAATCACGGTGTAGATATTCCTACAACTGGATTTGCTAATTCACCTTTAGATACCAATGATTTGATAAAAATGGTTGGAGGTTCGCCACTAATTGTAAAATTATTAGAAGGAACACAAGGCAAAGGAGTTGTTTTGGCCGAAACTAAAAAAGCAGCCGAAAGTGTAATCAATGCTTTTAAAAGCTTGAATGCTAATATTTTGGTACAGGAATTTATAAAAGAAGCTAACGGAAAAGACATTCGGTGCTTTGTCATTGACGGAAAAGTAGTAGCAGCTATCCAACGAGAGGCATTACCTGGAGAATTTCGAGCTAATATCCACCTTGGAGGCAGTGCATCAGTAATCAAAGTAACCGCCGAAGAACGAAAGATTGCTATAAAAGCAGCAAAAGCTATGGATTTAAAAGTGGCAGGTGTGGATATTATTCGCTCGTCAAAAGGACCACTTTTATTAGAAGTAAACTCCTCGCCTGGTTTAGAAGGAATCGAAGGCGCTACCAACAAAGATATTGCAGGAGAAATGATTAAAGCCATCGAAAAAAACTTTAGATACCGTCAATCAAATTAGGTTTGACTCTTAGATTAAGTAGCGTAACGCTTACCAGCTGATTTTTTTTTAAAATCTTTGAAAATTTAGAAATCTATTAATTCATAATCCAATTCAACAAAAATAATATCATTTTAGAGCACTTTTGGGTACTAAAACCATTGAATTGATGAGAATAGTACATTCAAAAAAATTATTTGAGAAAAATGCACGCTATTTTATAAAGATTTTGTAAATTTCTTAGCTGAAAATTTCAACCCCTTTGATAAGAAAAATAATTGAAAAATACTAGCAAGTAATTTATGTTAAACGTTTGATTTAATGCAAGTCTCAACCCGTTTTTAACAACAAAGAAAGGATTTAGCATTATTGTAGAACGAGATTAATTAAATCTTTTAAAATTTAAAACAATACCAATGGAAATATTTCACATTAGTGCAGAGTGTTACCCTGTAGCGAAGGTTGGTGGATTAGCCGACGTGGTAGGTGCTTTGCCTAAATATCAAAACCTAGCAGATCATGAAGTTCGCGTTGTAATGCCTTGTTACGACACTAAGTTTAGAAATCAAAACGAGTGGGAGTATGTACATTGGGGTCACGTTCAACTTGGTTTTTTTAATTTTCCTTTCAACGTCCTAAAAGAAAAAACAGATGCACTCGGTTTTGAATTATATTTGATTGAAATTCCTGGTTTGTTTGATCGGACAGAAGTATATGGTTACCAAGATGATATCGAACGATTTGTTACATTTCAAATTGCAACTTTAGATTGGATTATTGGTAGAACTTCGATGCCAGATGTAATTAATTGCCACGACCATCACACGGGTCTGGTTCCTTTTATGATGCAACATTGCTACAAGTATCATAAACTCAGAAGCACAGCTTCAATGATAACCATACACAACGGTTTATACCAAGGGCAATTTGGGTTTGACAAAATGCACTACATCCCGGACTTCGACCATACTCATCTCCGACTTCTAGATTGGGATAATGCTATCAACTCACTAGCGGTAGGCGTTAAATGTGCTGGAGCGGTAACCACGGTTTCACCCAGTTATTTGGATGAAATAAATTCATTTGCCAACGGATTAGAACCCTTGTTCAACATGGTTCGTTACAAGTCTAAAGGCATTTTAAACGGCATTGACGTTGAAGTATGGAATCCGTCTAAAGACAGCATGATTAAACAAAATTATTCAATCAAAGATTTCGAAAAAGGAAAGCAAGCCAACAAAGAACACCTTTGCACCTTATTTAACCTTGATCCAACCAAGCCTCTTTTTAGTTTTATAGGTCGATTATTGGATGAAAAAGGAGGCGATTTACTACCACAAGCTGCCTTAGTGGCGCTTTCTGAACATTTTAAAGAAATTAATATCTTAATTTTAGGGTCAGGCAATACGCTGATTGAAAATCAATTAAACAATATCCGAAACGATTACAAAGGTAATTACAATACATTTATAGGTTATAACGAAGCCTTAGCTCACGTTATTTATGCGGGTTCTGATTTCTTACTGATGCCATCGAGAGTAGAACCTTGCGGATTGAATCAAATGTATGCACTTCGATACGGTAGCATTCCAATAGTGAGAAGAACAGGAGGTTTAAAAGATACCATAATTGACTATGGAGACGACGGAAACGGCATCTGTCATGACCAGGCCTCCGTGGGAGACATTTGTTATTCTATTTCGAGAGCCGTTTTACTTTATGAAGATAAAAAATTACTGAACCAAATACGCAAAAAAGGAATGCTTACAGATCATTCTTGGGAGCGTGTTTGTCAAGAATATGTAGCTATCTATCAATTAATAACCAACAAATAATGAAGCCTAAAAAGAAAAATGTTATCGCAATTATCCTTGGCGGCGGTCAAGGATCCCGTCTATTTCCTTTAACACAAACAAGGTCCAAACCAGCTGTTCCTATTGGAGGAAAATACCGCTTGGTAGATATTCCAATATCTAACTGTATGAATTCTGACATTTACAGAATGTTTGTGCTTACACAATTCAACTCTGCATCTTTGAATGCACATATTAAAAACACATACAATTTTAGTATTTTTAGCCGTTCGTTTGTGGATATCCTCGCTGCCGAACAAACACCAGACAACCCAACTTGGTTTCAAGGTACAGCAGATGCAGTGAGACAATGTATGCCTCACTTTTTGAATCACGATTTTGATTATGCCTTAATTTTATCAGGAGACCAATTATATCAAATGGATTTTAACGATATGATTGAAGCACATGTTAAAAATGAAGCCGAAATTTCGATAGCTACCTTACCTGTAAATGCAAAGGATGCTCCTGAATTTGGAATTCTGAAAACCGACGAAAATAGTTGCATCAAATCATTTATTGAAAAACCCGCCAAAGAATTATTACACGACTGGGAATCGGATGTAAGCGACCAAATGAAGAGCGAAGGCAAGCACTATCTGGCTTCGATGGGAATTTACCTCTTTAATAGAGAGCTCCTAGTGGAAATAATGAATAATAAAGAAACGAAAGATTTTGGTAAAGAAATTATTCCGCAAGCCGTAGGAAAAAATAAAATTTTAAGCTACCAATATGAAGGCTATTGGACTGATATTGGAAATATAGATTCTTTCTTTGAAGCAAATATAGGTTTAACAGCTGATTTGCCACAGTTTAACTTATTTGACAGTGATAATAAAATTTACACACGACCAAGATTATTACCCCCATCTAAGTTTCATAAAACAACCATCAGCAACTCATTGATTTCTGAAGGGTCTATTATCAATGCAAAAGAAATTATCCGATCTGTCATTGGAATTCGCTCCAGAATTGGTGAAGGTTCTGTCATCGAAAACAGTTATGTGATGGGTAACGACCATTATCAAAATATCGAAGACATGCAAAAAGACAGCGAAAATGGTCGCATATTAGTAGGTATTGGAGATCGTTGTTTTATTAAAAATGCACTTGTAGATAAAAACTGCCGTATCGGAAACGACGTGCATATTCATGGCGGAAAACACTTGGCTGACTTCTCGAATGAACTTTATGCCATAAAAGACGGTATCGTAGTGATTAAAAAAGGAGCCACTCTTCCAAATAACTACGTTATTAAATAGTAACCTAGGTTATCAGAAACCAAAGCATTACTTAAAAATTTGAAGAATAAATGGATTGATTGGCAACATCAGTCCATTTTTTTTACCAAAAATGGCTATGCTAACCAGCTAGATTACAGCCTTACAGTATCTTACCAAAAAAAAAACATAATACTTCTTACTCTTTGTTATTGATATATTCCTAAAAAACCTCAAAAAAAAAATTCGGTTTTATTTAAACCGAATTTTTAATTTTGAGAAAGATTATTGTTATTCTTGATTGGTTGTTTTTCTCCAAGGAAAAGAATTAAAAATATGTCTTTTTGCAAATCTTGAAGGAGAATCAGCATTAACCATTTTTACATAAGTAGCTTTAGGAACACTAATAAATTCATAAATACTTCCATTAGAAAAATCCACCACTAAACGGCCATCGACAAATTTATAATCCTTTAATGTGGCATTTGCAATCGTCTCCAGAAACTCAGGCTTGAGTTGCTCGATGGTCTCCGGGTTGATGCTCACTAAATGATGATAAGCTTCAATGATTGATTTACTTTGCTCTTCCGCAGCAGCCAGACCGGCATCATCTCCTTGAAATTTATCCGGGTGACTTTCCTTCATCGCGTTGCGATAAATAGTTTTTAATTCTTTCAGAGTTACTGTTTTATCAACATTTAAAAGCTTTCTGTACTCAACAATTTTTTTCATAAATTAAATATAACACAACTGTACTTTTTTTCCTAAACCTTCAGGTAGGATTTTTACAATTTTTTTGCAAAGGTAGTTTTTTGTTGCATATAAAAGTAGTACAGACTTTAATTATTTACATCATAAATTGCCTAGGTGTTCGTCTTTATTTAAATGTCAAAAAATAATGCAGTCATTTTTTTTTTGAAAACCACTATCAAATCAAAATTGACCTACACAGTTTCGGTCAATTGTTCTATATATGATACGAATTATTGTTCAATACCACCTCCATTTAGTTACACTTTTTGTGTTTTTACGATTTTTTTAAAAATAGTAACTAAAATCACACATACTATACCTGCTGCTAAACCCGAAAGAAATTCGGCTATCCAACCGGGCATAAAATCAAGGTAGTGGTGCAAAATCTGAAATTCATGAACAAAAATTCCGCCTGCTACAAACAAAAGTGCCAATGTTCCTACAACTGATAAAAACTGAATCACTCTTGGTAATGCTTTGACTAAAAACCTACCTGTAAAACTCATTATATTGTTTTTACCATTACTCCACTGAATTAATTTATAGCCCGCTTCGTCCATCCGAACAATCAAAGCTACAATTCCGTAAACCCCAACCGTGGCAATCAATGCAATAACACTTACCACCATAATTTGCTTTGTAAGTTCTTGGTCGAGCACCGTTCCGAGGGCAATAATGATAATTTCAACCGATAATATAAAATCAGTTACAATGGCCGACTTAATTTTAGTTTTTTCAAGAGTTAAAATATCTTCTTCTGATAATTCTTCTAAAACTGCCGTTGTCTCGCTTTTTTTATGTGGAAAGAAAAATTCAATGATTTTTTCAGCTCCTTCATAGGCCAAATATAAACCACCAAGCACCAAAATAATAGTAATAAGTGTGGGCAAAAATGCAGTAAGTAAAAAGGCTATTGGTAAAATAATGACTTTGTTCCAAAAAGAGCCTTTTGTGATGGCCCATAAAACGGGCAACTCTCTTTTTGAAACAAATCCCGATGCTTTCTCTGCATTCACTGCCAAGTCGTCTCCTAAAATTCCAGCTGTTTTCTTAGCTGCTACCTTACTCATTGCTGCTACATCGTCCATCAAAACAGCTATATCATCTAACAATGCAAAAAAACCTGACGCCATATTTTTTAATTTTATTACTCGCAAAAATACGCTTGTTTCGCTTTCAAATCAAAAATAGTACTAGTTATTTTTTCTATTATTCAAATTTTAAAAACAAAAAAAAATGGCATTTATTTCCAAAAAAACTGACTAAAACAAAGCACTTTTACCACTTTTCACAATAATATTTTTGTACCTTTGATATAACTTTTGCCACACAAACCAACTCCCCCACCAACCTACAAGACTGACACCTAATTCCATAAAAACAAATCATTGTTTCGGTACAAAGGACATTGCTTTTACGACTAAATTAAAAAAATAAAGGATGAAAAATAGTTTCACGCTCGCGCTACTATTGCTATTTAGTTTTCTAACTGCACAAAATAATTTTGATTATCAGGTACAACTTACACCTATAACCGTTCCTAATTTACCGGGATTACATTCGTATGCTTTTGGGCAAAATGCTGGAAAATGGCTCATTATCGGTGGAAGATTAGATGGAATTCATGCCCGACAACCGTTTAATGCTTTCCCGAGTTCGAATAATAATACTACAATTTATGTAGTAGACATCAACACGTTACAGTTATGGTCGGCTTCTTTGAGTACCTTAGCTGTGGGTTTGCAAGAGCAATTACAATCGACGAACATGAATTTTCATCAAGATGGAGATACACTTTATATCATAGGAGGTTATGGCTTTTCAGCTACAGCCAATAATCATATAACTCACAATAAACTAACATCCATCAACGTCCCAAATTTAATCAACGCTATCGTAACCGGCAGTCCTATCGCTGGACATTTTAAACAAATAACCAATGAAAATTTTGCCATTACCGGAGGACAACTCGGAAAAATTGGCAGTAATTTTTACTTAGTGGGGGGGCATCGGTTTGACGGTCGTTATAATCCGATGAATAATCCCACTTTTACCCAAACCTATGCCAATGGTTTTAAAAAGTTTACTATTGATAATTCTGGAACTCAATTGAGCGTTAGCAATATAGAAACCGTTACTGACGCAATTCACCTACGCAGAAGAGATTATAATTTGGTTCCGCAAGTATTTCCAGACGGAACAGAAGGGTATACAGTTTCATCAGGCGTATTTCAAATCAATGCAAACTTACCATTTTTGTATCCGGTAGACATCAAAAGTACAGGGCACACACCACAAACCGGTTTTAATCAATATTTAAGTAATTATCATTCCGCAAAAGTGGGTTTGTATGACGCCATAAATAATAGGATGCACGCGCTGTTTTTTGGTGGTATTAGTCAGTATTACTACAATGGTTCGGCTTTAATTCAAGACAATAATGTTCCGTTTGTAAAAACCATCAGTCGTGTAACTCGCCTGGCAAATGGCACATTAACCGAATACCAATTACCTGTAGAACTACCCAGTTTAAAAGGTGCTGGAGCAGAATTTATTCCGAATACTACATTGCCACAGTATACCAACGAAGTTATAAAACTCAACGAAATTTCCGCCAACGAGTTTGTTATTGGTCATATTTACGGAGGTATTGCAGCTCCTTCGGCTAATCCGTTTGTGGGTAATCTATCCAATACTACTACGGCCGACAATATCATTTACGAGGTAAAACTAATCAAAACTGAAATTTTAGGAGTTCATACAATCGATGGAAAAAATCCATTTTCATTTGAGGTGCTTTCCAATCCAGCCAAAAATGGAACGGTCAAAATAGAATTCGACCTACCGTATCTCACAGGCATTGATTATTTTATCTCTACTACAGAAGGAAAAATCATTGACGATGGCGAAATTTCGGCTAGTAAAATTGGTAAAAACACCATGGATTTTGAACTTACATCAAGCGATGCTCAAATGCTTATCGTAACGTTTATTTTTGACCAAAAATTCTATGTTTCACGCAAAGTAATTCTGAAATAATTAGTTTACTTTTTATACTTTCGAAACAGCGTTGACTACTCCCAAAGCGGCACTTTCTCCAGCCAACATGGCAGCGTTTAAAGAACCATTTAATCGGGTATCGCCTGCTAAAAAAATATGCGATGACACTTGTGTTTCTTCTGATTGAAGGGAGTATTTCAAATTTTGGAGGTCGGGTAACGCTCTTTTAATGGAGTACATTTTTATAAAACGCACATTTTTTATGTTGCAAAACTGCTCCAACTCAATGGCCACTTGCTTCTGCAATGCCTCATCAGACAAGTTGTGTTTTTTGACCACCGTAACCGACAATAATTCTTTGCCACCCGATTGCGAAGTTTGAACATTTGTGTGGTAGAAAATATTGTTAATCAAGGCTTCTGCATCGGCAATGAGGCCAATCAACGGCTTATTACTTGATTTATGATTCGTTTCAAAATATAAAGTTGTACAGGATTTCCACGCCACTTTTGGAAACTCTTTTTCTAACAAAAACTCGTTCGCGTCGGTAGCAATGATTGAAAAATCGGTAGGTATTTCAGTACCATTCTCTAATATAATGTGTTGGTCACGAACTGATTTTACTTTCGTATTCCATAAAAAAGTAGTATTGTTGAGCCTACTTTTAAGTTGTATCGGAATGGCTTCTATGCCAGATTTTGGTAGGGTTGCCAATCCTTCGCCAAACATTTTATACACAAACTCAAACATTCTACTCGAAGTCGAGAGTTGATTTTCGAGAAATATTCCAGCAAAGAAAGGTTTGAAAAAACGGTTTATCATTTCTTGCGAAAATCCAAAATCTTGCAAATAATCAAGAGTTGCTTTTTCAGGTTTAGCAAAAATAGTTTCAACAGAAGTGTTTTTTAACAGCTGATTCAGTTGTAAAACTTTTACTTTATCTGAAAAAGTACCAATTCCAGAACACAAAGTGGGCATAAGTAAAGAAAATGCCCGTAAAGGATCGCCTATTGTTTTTTGACTTCCTTTGAAAAAAGTAGTTGCACCAGGCAGAAACGCTTGCAAATCCAAGGCTTGAAAATCTAAATACTTTTTTGCCGCAGGATAAGCCGTCAATAAAACTTGAAAACCATGATCAAGTTGATAGTGCTCAACTAAATCTGTTTTTACACGACCTCCTACTCTATCGGTAGTTTCAATTATAACAGGACTAAAACCATTTTTTTCGAGTACAATAGCGGCTACAAGGCCACTAACTCCTCCGCCTATAATATGTATTTTTGCTGATTGAACGTTCATCTTCTCGCTTTCTAATATATTTTCTGATGCAAAGATAAGTGCTCTACTTTGGATAACCATAGTTTTTTTCAACTTGAAAAATAATACAAAAAAACCGAGCTATCACTAACTCGGTTTTTGTCTTTATAAATCAAAATTACTACTTACTTTACCTCTTCGTAGTCTACGTCTTGCACGTTGTCTCCTTCTTTAGCGTTTGCTTCGGGTTGAGACGCTTGTCCTTGACCTTGATCACCTTGAGCATACATTGCTTCGGTAGCCGTTTTCCAAGCAGCATTGATATTGTCTAACGCTGTTTGAATAGCAGGTAAATCTTGGTTAGAATGAGCTAAACGTAACTCAGTCAATGCCATCTCGATAGTCGATTTATGAGCATCTGTCAGTTTATCGCCCAACTCTTTCAATTGACTTTCTGTTTGGAAAATCATAGAATCTGCTTCGTTTAATTTCTCTGCTTTTTCGCGAGCTAATTTATCCGCATCTGCATTGGCTTCAGCATCTTTTTTCATTCTTTCGATTTCTTCGGCTGTTAATCCAGAAGAAGCCTCGATACGAATATCGTGTGATTTTCCTGTTCCTTTATCCGTAGCCGAAACTTTGATAATACCATTGGCATCAATATCAAATGTAACCTCGATTTGAGGTACGCCTCTCGGTGCTGGTGGAATTCCATCTAAGTGAAAACGACCAATTGTTTTGTTGTCATGAGCCATTGCTCTTTCTCCTTGCAATACGTGGATTTCTACAGAAGGTTGAGAATCAGCAGCTGTTGAAAACACTTGCGATTTCTTGGTTGGGATAGTTGTATTTGACTCGATTAATTTAGTCATTACGCCACCCATGGTTTCGATTCCTAAAGATAAAGGTGTAACGTCAAGTAACAACACATCTTTTACATCTCCAGAAAGTACACCTCCTTGAATTGCAGCTCCAATAGCCACTACTTCGTCAGGGTTTACTCCTTTAGAAGCTTTTTTACCAAAGAATTTTTCTACTTCATCAGCAATTCTTGGCATACGAGTTGAACCTCCTACTAAGATTACTTCGTCAATATCAGAAACGGTTAAACCAGCATCTTTCAAGGCTTTAGCTACAGGATCCATAGAACGTTTTACTAAAGCGTCTGTCAATTTTTCAAACTGAGATCTCGATAATTTTTTCACTAAGTGTTTTGGTCCAGAAGCCGTAGCCGTTACGTAAGGCAAGTTTACCTCTGTCTCTGCAGAAGAAGACAACTCGATTTTCGCTTTTTCAGCAGCTTCTTTCAAACGCTGTAACGACATTGGGTCTTGACGCAAGTCGATTCCTTCGTCTGCTTTAAAACCTTCGGCTAACCAGTCGATGATAGCTTGGTCAAAATCGTCTCCACCTAAATGTGTATCTCCGTTGGTTGACAATACTTCAAAAACACCATCTCCTAATTCAAGGATAGAAATATCAAATGTACCACCACCTAAATCATAAACCGCAATTTTTTGATCAGTAGACTTTTTATCCAAACCGTATGCTAAAGCTGCAGCTGTTGGCTCGTTGATGATACGCATTACTTTAAGACCAGCAATTTCTCCTGCTTCTTTAGTAGCCTGACGTTGAGCATCATTAAAGTATGCCGGAACAGTAATTACTGCTTCACTTACCGTTTGACCTAAATAATCTTCGGCTGTTTTTTTCATTTTTTGCAAAGTCATTGCAGATAATTCTTGGGCCGTGTATAAACGTCCATCGATATCTACACGTGGTGTATCATTATCACCCTTAACCACTTTGTAGGCTACAGTTGATGCTTCTTTGGCACTTTCTGAGAATTTATTTCCCATAAAACGTTTAATAGAAGCGATTGTTTTGGTTGGATTGGTTACCGCTTGTCTTTTTGCAGGATCACCTACTTTAATTTCGCCACCTTCAACAAATGCAATGATTGATGGTGTTGTTCTTTTTCCTTCTGAGTTAGGAATTACAACTGCCTCACTACCTTCCATTACAGATACACATGAATTTGTTGTTCCTAAGTCAATACCAATTATTTTACCCATTATGCTATTCTTTTAATTTATTATTTTAAATTGTTATTCACCATAAGTCAATGATTGTGCCACGGAAAAAAAAAATTAAAATTGGCAGTAATCGGTTTTATTGAGGGATAAAAATATGACAACTTGACATTTTAAAACACAATTTAAGGAACAAAAATAATGTTAACTGGCGAACAAACTGCAATGCCTTTCGGCAAAAGTGTCAACTTTCCAGAAACGATATCGCGTTTAAAGACAGTGATTTCATTAGAATGTTGATTGGCCACCAACAAATAATTTCCGGTTGGATCAATGGCAAAATCCCTCGGTCCTTTTCCGCCCGTTGGATAACTTGCTTTAAAGTTTAATCTGCCATCGGCTTGCACCGTAAAAACCGTAATATCATCTACCGAACCACGATTGGTAGCATACAAATACTTTCCGTCAGGCGAAAGATGAACGGCTGCGGCACCAATTTCGCCTCTAAAATCATCATCTACAATTTGTGTCTCTTCTATCTTTTGTAAAATTCCATCATGATACCTAAAAACGAGCAATCCGCCGTCGAGTTCTTGTAAAAGGTAAACAAACTTGCCATTCGGACTAAAAGTTAAATGTCTAGGTCCCGAGCCTCTTTTAACCAAAATACTATCTTTTATTGTTAAAATTTCTCGTTCAGCGCTCGCATTGTAGTTGTAAATGTAAATTTTGTCTGTTCCTAAATCGGTAGCAAAAACATACTTTTTATCAGGACTAAATTGCAGTTGGTGCATATATGGCGAAGCCTGCCGGACGGGATTTTTGCTTTTTCCTTTGTGGATTATCGTTTGAGATGCAACATTCAAAGCGCCAGATTTTAACTTTTTGAAAACACTAATCGAACCACTCGAATAATGGGCCACCAAAACATTTCCTTCATCCGTAATCAAATGACAAGGGTCTATGCCACCCGCTTTTTGTTGCCCAAGTAGCGTCAATTCGCCAGACTTATTTTCGTATTTAAAACTCGAAACACTACTTTCAGCGCCATTTTCATTAACGGCATAGACGAATTTTTTATCGGCAGAAAAAGTCAAAAAACTAGGATTGACGGTCTTTTCCGTTTGATTGTACAAAGAAGCTGTACCGGTAACTAAGTCAAAATCGTAGGTGTAAATGCCATCGCTTTTACAGGAATTAGTGTATGTTCCGACTAAAAATTTTAATTGGTTTTCTTGTGTGTGACCCACCGCGAAAGTCAACCATAACAAAGCAATAAAACTGTTCCTCATTGTGTTTATAAAAATTAAAATACAAATCTAAGCATCATTTTGTACTTCAATAACGTGCTTTTATTCATTTTATGATTTTCACTTTATTTTTATCAGGCTACAAAATAAAAAGTAGTATTTTTGAAGCCACAAGTTCAGTTGTTTTTAAACACAGTATTTGATTAAACTAAAACGAGAATGCAATTCAAAAACCCCGAAATTCTTTACTTTCTATTTTTGTTACTTATTCCAATTTTGGTACACCTTTTTCAATTGCGGCGTTTTAAAAAAGAATATTTCACCAATGTTCAGTTTTTAAAGGAACTCAGTATTCAAACCCGAAAAAGCTCCCAAATTAAAAAATGGCTTTTACTTGCCACACGTCTCTTGATTTTAACCGCTATCATCTTTGCCTTTGCACAACCTTTTTTTGAAGCAAAAGATGCCAAAGCGGCTACAAATGAAACTTTTATTGTAGTAGATAATTCTTTTAGTATGGAAGCCAAAGGTCAAAACGGGCCCTTGCTGAAAAGAGTGATGGAAGATTTACAAAAACATTTGCCTGAAAATCAAAATTTTTCGCTCCTTACCGCAAATGAAGTTTTTTGGAATACCGATCTGAAATCCATTCAAAAAGACATGCAAAATTTGCCTTACAGCTCCGAAGAATTTTCGCTCAGTAAAGTACAATCGCAAATCCAATCAAAGAAAACAGTTTTTCAAAAAGATGTAATTATTATTTCGGATTTTATCAATACTGACATCAAAGCGCTCGAAAAAATCAATAAAGAATTCAATACATTTGTTGTTCCACTAAAAGCCGAACAAAAAAATAATGTTTCTATTGACAGTGTTTTTATCAAAGAAACCACTGATAAATTTTATGAAATTGGTTTTCAACTTTCCAATTTTGATGCCGAAACTACCGAAATTCCGCTCGGCATTTACAACGAAAATAAACTCGTAGCCAAATCAGTGGTGCAATTTGATTCTTCAAAAAAAACGGTATTTTTTACCTTGCCAAAGCAAGCATTTAATGGTTATGCCTCCATTCAAGACAATGGATTATCCTATGATAATGAATTGTTTTTTAGTATTTCTGAGCCCAAAAAGAAAACCATTTTAAGCATTGGTGCTGTTGAGAAAAGTAAGTTTCTCGCAAAAATTTATACCGATTCAGAATTTAGTTACTCCAACACCGAACTCAACGCCCTAAACTACAATGTGCTAGAAAAACATGACGTTATCATCTTAAACGAACTTTCATCGCTACCGCAGGCTTTGCAAACTACCTTAACCGATTTTGCTAAAAAAGACGGAAATCTCATTGTAATTCCCTCGACAGAAAGCCCTGTGGAAGAACTCAATACGTGGTTAAAAAATATCGGTTCTGTGCGGTTTTCTCCTATCAATTCTTCCAAAAAATTAATTACTAAAATCTCGTTTTCGCACCCGCTGTACAAAAATGTTTTCGAAAAAAACATCACTAATTTCCAGTTTCCAAGCGTAAATCGTCATTTTCAAGTCAGCACTGATGCGGCACCTGTCTTGCGGTTTGAAGACGGAAGTGCTTTTCTATTTTCTTTTAAAAACGTGTATGTATTTTCGGCTGCTTTAAGCAAAGAAAATAGTAATTTTCAAAATTCACCTTTGATTGTACCTACTTTTTATAACATGGCACAAAAAAATAATCAGTCAGGACTTTCGGCAATGCAAATCGGGATGGAAAATCCGGTGGAAATTGATGTTCAACTTCAAAAAGACGAAGTGCTGAAAATCAAACAAAATACCACTGCTAATGCTGCTTTTTTCGTCCCTTCGCAAAAAGTTAAAAGCAACAAAGTAGAAGTAATTTTTGACAATGTTCCTGAAAAAGCGGGAAATTACGGTGTTTTTCAAAGCACTACCCCCATACAAAATATCAGTTTCAACTATGCACGAACGGAAAGCGATTTGAATGCACCAGTAGCAGACTTAAATGATTTTCAAAAAGCCAATTCGGTCGAGACCATTATTGATACCTTGCAAACCAATCGAACCAATAGCGAAATCTGGAAATGGTTTGTGCTACTTACACTCTTGTTTTTAATTACGGAATTGTTTATTCAAAAATTTGTAAAATGAATCTAATTATACGAAAAGCGAAAATCATAGACACGCAAAGTGCTTGGCACAATCGGGTTGTAGACGTGGAAATTACGGACGGAATTTTTACAAAAATCGAAGATAGCATCGAAAACAAATCGAATTTTCAAGAAATTAATTTTGACGATTTGCATGTATCTCAAGGTTGGTTTGACACCAGCGTTTGCTTTGGCGAACCTGGTTTTGAAGAACGCGAAACCATTGCAAACGGACTTATGGTAGCTGCCAAATCGGGTTTTACGGATGTAGCATTGCAACCCAATTCTTTTCCTGTAATGGACAATCAATCGCACATTAATTTCGTGAAATATAAAGCGAAAGGCGCTGCCACAAATCTACATCCTATTGGAGCGTTGACTAAAAATAGCGAAGGCAAAGATCTAGCCGAACTATTTGACATGAAAAATGCAGGTGCTATTGGTTTTGGTGATTACACTAAAAATATAGACAACGCTAATTTATTGAAAATCGCTCTGCAATATGTGCATGATTTTGATGGTTTAGTTATTGCATTTTCGCAAGAACCTACCCTTAAAGGAGCGGGCGTGGTAAATGAAGGAATCGTTTCTACCCGATTGGGCCTCAAAGGAATTCCAGCGCTAGCCGAAGAATTGCAAATTGCTAAAAATCTCTATATACTTGAATACACAGGCGGTAAACTTCATATTCCTACCATTTCTACAGCCAAATCAGCTCTGTTAATTAGAGAAGCAAAATCGAAAGGATTACAGGTTTCGTGCAGTGTGGCGGTACATCATTTAGTGTTAACCGACGAAAAATTAGACACATTTGACACACGCTTTAAAGTAACGCCGCCTTTGCGAAATGAATCCGACCGACTCGCATTAATTGAAGCCGTAAATGACGGAACCATTGATGTGATTACGTCCGACCATAATCCGATAGATATTGAGCACAAAAAAATGGAATTTGATTTGGCAAAAAACGGCACAATTGGTTTGGAAACCGTTTTCGGAAGTTTAACCACTATTCTACCCCTCGAAGTTATTGTTGAAAAATTAGTTACCGGAAGAACGTTATTTTTAAATCAAAAAGTACCTTTGGAAGTCGGAAAAGTAGCCAACCTAACCTTATTTTCTCCCAAAGGAAGTTACATTTTTGGCAAAGAACACATAGTATCCAAATCAAAAAACACAGCATTTCTGGGTGCAAAGCTCCAAGGAAAAGTGTACGGAATTTATAATAACCAACAATTAGTTTTAGCATAAATCATGAATATCAGTAAAGAAGGAAAAAAAATAGCAACCATCAGCTACATCACCATTATCGGAACTATTATTGCCGCTACCATGAATAGCGATGCTCGAAATTCTTTTGCGGCATTCCACATCCGGCAGGCTTTAGGTATTTTTATCACGTTTTTTGGCTTTGGTTACATCATCGGATATTTTGACAGTTGGATGATTACCTCTGCCTTTTGGGTGTTTATTTTTGTGCTTTGGATGTATGGATTTTTAGGCGCTTTAGAAGGAAAAATGCGTGTTGTTCCGATAGTTGGACCACTTTATCAAAAACTATTTAACGGATTTAAATAAATGAAATTAGCACTAGAATACCTCATTAGAGAACCAAAGGTGAAAGCCGAAAAAAATCCAGTCCTGCTGTTATTACATGGCTATGGCAGTAACGAACATGATTTATTTTCTTTTGCCAATGAACTGCCCGACGAATACTTTGTGATTGCTGCCCAAGCACCCTACACCTTACAATACGGTAGTTATGCCTGGTATGCCATCAATTTTGACACTGACGAAAATAAATTTTCCGACGAAAAGCAAGCAAGGAAATCGCGCGATTTGATTGTTGAATTTATAAACCAATTGCTAGAAAAATATCCTATTGATGCAGAACAAGTTACACTTCTTGGATTTAGTCAAGGTGCTATTTTAAGTTATTCGATAGCACTTTCATATCCAGAAAAAGTACAACGCGTGGTGGCATTAAGTGGCTACTTGAATGAAGCCTTGTGTACTGAAAATTATAAAACCAACAATTTTGAAAAGCTACGAATCTTTATTTCGCATGGCATCGTTGATCAAGTAATCCCTGTAGGTTGGGCCCAAAAAGCGCCTCAACTATTACATTCGCTCAACATTCCAAACGTATATAAAGAATACAATGTGGGACATGGAGTGGCTCCACAAAATTTTGTAGACCTGAAGAATTGGCTTCTAGAAACAGGAAGGTTTTAAGAATATGACAACAAATCGGTGCTGAAAGATACGCCATCTATAAGGCAATTTTCTATTGAAAATTCAGTTTCTGGTACACTAAAAATAACGACGCGATTTAAATTAAATTTCGCTTTAAAGGCTAAAAACTGAATACTTTTAGATACTATTTTTTAGGATACACCACCGTTTCGGCCACTTCAAAAGAAACCGTTTTATCCTCGTTTATAAAGTATTTAATTATCACTTCACCCCAAGTGGTACCGTCGTTAAAATCAGCTATAATCCATCTGTGGTTAAGCACTTTAACTTTATTAATGATAAATTTGCGCTCTGATATTTTTTCGAATCCTGTATACGGATTTCCCTCGGGTTGGGCGTTAAAGTCCAGTAATTTTTCTTTTACAAAAGGAATTAATTTTTGATAGTCAAGAAATTCGCCCGTTTTATCGTCTTCAAAATATTCCTGTGCATTTTGATTTGCCTCTAACGAAAAATAATTGGCATCAAATAAATCATTTGTCGCAACGTTAAGCGAATCGCGTAATCGTTTTTCTACTTTTTCAGCCCGTTCTTTTTCGAATTTTTGATTTTTTGTGAAAAACGCATACGTAAAAACGTTAAATAAAACGGCTAGGATAAAAAGGTATAACAAAATTGACTTTTTCATAAAGTATAGTTAAATGGTAATTTTTAAGTTATCGTAGGCAAAAAAAACATTTTCAGGCAATTGGTGTTCCATATCAGCATGAAACCCAAAATGATGACTGATATGGGTAAAATACGTTTTTTCGGGCTGTATCTTTTCAATAAACATGAGTGCTTCTTCTAAATTAAAATGTGTAGGATGCGGTTCTTTTCTTAGCACATTAATCACCAATACCTTTACTCCTTTTATTTTTTCGAGCTCGGCATCGTCAATGGTTTTTACATCCGTTAAATACACAAAATCATTCATGCGGTAGCCAAAAACTTGCAGCCCTCCATGATCAGCATTAATCGGAATGATGGTTTGCTCTTTAACCATAAAAGTTTCATTATTCTGCACTGCTATGGGTATCACAGAAGGCGCTCCAGGATATTTATTTTCATCTTCAAAAATATAATCAAACCGACGCGCTAAATTTTTCAAAACTCGATTGTGGGCATACACCGGAATAGCTCCTTGTTTAAAAAAAAACGGTCGAATATCATCTAGACCTGCGGTATGATCAGCGTGTTCGTGTGTAAAAAGCAATGCGTCTATGCGAGAACAGCCCGATTGCAGCATTTGAGCTCTAAAATCAGGTCCACAGTCTATTACAATCGAAAAATTTTCGTCAAATACCCAAACCGATACCCGGAGCCGTTTGTCTCTTGCATCTGTACTGAGACAAACGGGGTCTTGGCTTCCTATTACAGGAATTCCTTGAGATGTACCCGTTCCTAAAAAATAGACGTTCAAAATGATAAATTTTTGACAAAAATAAGGTAAAATTGATTTACAGACGCCCTTTATTGCTAACTTTGTATAATATTTAAATCAACTTATTTTCATGGAAACTGAAATAATATTGAAAGGCGATAAAGTCATCGAACAAATCCCCTCTTTAAAAGACAAAGCACTTCGAATTAATTTAAACGAAAACATTTATGGCACTTTTGCCGAGATTGGTGCCGGACAAGAAACCGTGAGACACTTTTTTAGAACTGGAGGCTCCTCGGGTACTATTGCTAAAGCAATGTCGGCCTACGATAAAGATTTCAGCGACGCCATTTATGGTATCGAAGCCGATGGCCGATATGTAACTGAAAGTCGTTTAAAAAAAATGCTCTCCCATGAAGTTAACTTAATGGAAGCACGTCTTACCCGAGAAAAACACCCCAATAAAATGTTTTTTAGCTACGCCAATACAGTAGCAACCATCGATTTTGCAAAGCAATACAAAGGACACGGCTGGGTTGGAATCAAATACCAATTAGACCCCAAACAAGAATATAACGAAATTATTATCCACATTCGCTTTAAAGAAATGGATGCCCGACTCCAGCAAGAAACCTTAGGCACGCTCGGGGTAAATTTGATTTATGGCGCTTATTATAAATACAATGATCCAAAAAAACTACTTCGGTATTTGTATGACCACTTAGACAAAGACCAGTTAGAAATTGACACCATCAACTTCTCAGGACCGCTATTTGCCGATGTAGATAATCGATTGATGAGTTTGCAATTAGTTAAAAACGGAATGACAGATGCCGTAATGTTCAATCCTGCTGGACAAAACATCCTTCCAGCCTCTATTTTGTACAAAAAAAATATTTTGGCACTCAGAGGAAGTTTCCGCCCTGTAACAAAAGTAAACATCGATATGTACGAAAAATCCTATCGAATGTTTATTGACGAAAATAAAGTGGATGAAAAAAACACCCTCGTAATTTTTGAAATTACCCTATCAAATCTTCGCTCAGAAGGCGAAATTGACGAACGCGACTTTATGGACCGAGCCGAATTATTGTGTTCATTAGGCCACACCGTAATGATTTCAAATTTCCAGGAATATTATAAAGTAGTTGAATATTTTTCGAACTATACCAAAGCCCGAATGGGATTGGCTATGGGAGTTAACAATTTAATTGATATTTTCGACGAAAAATACTACCGTCATTTAAGTGGAGGAATCTTAGAAGCTTTCGGAAAATTATTCTACCGAGATTTAAAAGTACTGCTGTATCCGATGGTTGATGAACATGGCGTGCTGATAAATTCAGAAAATCTAAAAGTACACCCGAGGATGAAAGAGTTATACAAATTTTTCAAATTCAACGGAAAAGTAATTGATATTGAAGGAGTTGATACTAAAAATCTTCAGATATTTTCTCGCGAAGTACTAAAAATGATTAGTAAAGGCAAAGAAGGATGGGAGTCAATGCTACCCAGTGGAATTGCAGAATTAATCAAAAAGAATAACTTGTTTGGCTACAACAACCAAAAATTATTAGAAAAATCGAATTAAAAAGCAGCAAGTAATATAAAAATTCTTTTCATGAAAACTCCAATTTGTGTTCCAAATTGGAGTTTTTGGTTTTAGTTACTACACATACCTCTCAATAACCTCTGCATCAATACGCTCATGCGACGCATCGTAAACTACCTTGTGATTTTTTAAAATAATCAACTGTGGCGATTGGTGTACGACCCCAAAGCGGGAAGCAATTTCATTAGAAACCGCACGAAAGGCAATCAAATCTAAAAAATAAAGAACAACCTGCTCTTCGGGTAGAGCAAACGTATTTTCAAATTGCTTCAATACAAAACGGCTGATGCTGCATCGTGTACTGTGCTTAAAAATCACAACTATTTTTTCGTTTGATAAAGTTGTAGCAGCTTCTAAATCTGCTATCGATTCTAAATGATTCCAACGCACTCTTGAAGTACTTGGTTCATTATTCTTGCCAAACATTCCGTTAAATAAACCCATTTTGTCAGTTTTTATGTCAATTTGTCATGTTTTTATGTGTTTTAAAACCATTTTTGGCAGTAAAAATACAACGGAACATAAATTGACGATATGTTTTCAAAATTAAAAATTATAAATCAAAAAACCGAACATACACGATGAACATTAACAATTATACCATTAAATCACAAGAAGCGATTCAAAAAGCACAGCTTTTGACGCAAAGTAAAGGGCAACAACTCATCGAAAATGAGCATCTATTAAAAGCTATTTTTGAAGTTGACCAAAATGTAGCACCCTATTTACTCAAAAAATTAAATGTCAACGTTCCTTTATTTTTACAAATTTTGGATAAAATGATTGATTCGTTTCCTAAAGTTTCAGGTGGCAGTCTCTCATTAGGTCGTGATACCGTAACCACGTTAAATGAAGCCGAAATTATCGCCAAAAAAGCCAACGATGAATATGTATCGATTGAGCATTTAATCTTCGCTATTTTTCAATCGAAAAGCAAAGTAAGCCAAGTTTTAAAAGACCAAGGTGTTACTAAACAAGGTTTAGAACGCGCCATTGAAGAATTGCGTAAAGGCGAACGTGTAACCTCTGCCTCTGCCGAAGAAACGTACAATTCTTTAAACAAATATGCCAAAAATTTGAATGAATTGGCCCGCGGTGGCAAATTAGATCCTGTAATCGGACGCGATGAAGAAATACGCCGCGTGTTACAAATTTTAACGCGAAGAACTAAAAATAATCCTATGCTGGTGGGCGAACCTGGCGTTGGAAAAACAGCCATTGCCGAAGGGCTTGCACACCGAATTGTAGACGGAGACGTACCTGAAAACCTGAAAGACAAAATCATTTTCTCTCTCGATATGGGGGCTTTGATAGCAGGTGCCAAATACAAAGGCGAGTTCGAGGAACGTTTAAAATCAGTGGTGAAGGAAGTAACGAGTGCCGAAGGCGATATCGTGCTGTTTATTGACGAAATTCACACGCTGATTGGTGCCGGTGGTGGCGAAGGTGCCATGGATGCTGCTAATATCTTGAAACCCGCTTTAGCACGAGGCGAGTTAAGAGCCATTGGTGCCACCACGCTAGACGAATATCAAAAATATTTTGAAAAAGACAAAGCTTTAGAACGTCGTTTTCAGAAAGTGGTGGTAAACGAACCCGATGTAGAAAGTGCCATATCTATTTTGCGAGGCATCAAAGAAAAGTATGAAACACACCACAAAGTTCGTATCAAAGATGACGCAATTATTGCCGCTGCCGAACTGTCTCAACGCTATATTACCAATCGATTTTTACCCGATAAAGCCATTGATTTAATGGATGAAGCGGCTTCGAAATTGCGTATGGAAATCAATTCTAAACCGGAAGAACTCGATGTATTAGACCGAAAAATAATGCAGTTGGAAATTGAAATTGAAGCCATCAAGAGAGAAATAGAATATTCGCCAAACACGTACGCTAATGAAAGTGATGTGCGGCAAAAAGACGAAACCAAACTGAAAAGTTTGCACTTGGATTTGGCCAATTTAAAAGAAGATCGGAACGAAATTTTCACCCAATGGAAAACCGAAAAAGATGTAGTAGATAGCATTCAAACTGTAAAAACCGAAATTGAAGATTTAAAATACGAAGCGGAAAAAGCTGAGCGTGACGGTGATTACGGAAAAGTAGCCGAAATTCGCTACGGAAAAATGAAAGAAACCCAAGAAAAGTTGGATGCTTTACAAAAAACTTTGGCCGAAAGTCAGAACGAAAATTCGCTTATTAAAGAAGAAGTAACTCGAGAAGATATAGCCGAAGTGGTGGCCAAATGGACAGGTATTCCGGTGATGAAAATGCTGCAAGGCGAACGCGAAAAGTTATTGAATTTAGAAAACGAGTTGCACCACCGGGTTGTGGGTCAAGAAGAAGCCATTGCGGCTGTTTCGGATGCTGTGAGAAGAAGTCGTGCGGGACTACAAGACTTAAAAAAACCAGTGGGAACATTTTTATTTCTGGGAACAACTGGTGTTGGAAAGACCGAATTAGCAAAAGCACTAGCCGAATACTTATTTGACGACGAAAATGCCATGACCCGATTTGACATGAGCGAGTACCAAGAACGTCACAGTGTGAGCCGACTAGTGGGAGCGCCTCCAGGATATGTGGGCTATGACGAAGGGGGTCAATTGACAGAAGCGGTGCGAAGAAAGCCCTACTCGGTTATTTTGCTTGACGAAATTGAAAAAGCACACCCTGACACCTTTAATATTTTGCTCCAAGTATTAGATGAAGGTCGATTAACGGATAATAAAGGAAGGTTGGCCGACTTTAAAAATTCGATAATCATCATGACCTCAAATATGGGAAGCAGTATTATCAGAGACAAATTTGAAAAAGAAAACACTAAAATTGGCATTGAAGCAGCTACCGAAGCGGCAAAAGTAGAAGTTTTGGGTTTGCTAAAACAAACGGTTCGTCCGGAATTTATCAATAGAATAGACGAGATTGTAATGTTTACGCCACTAACTACTGAAAACATTAAGAAAATTGTGGAGTTACAACTCAAATCGGTGAGCAAAATGTTGTTTCAACAAGGAATTACATTTGACGCCACAGAAGAAGCGATAGACTACCTTTCTGAAAAGGGATTTGATGCTGAGTTTGGCGCCAGACCTGTAAAACGTGTGATTCAACGCGATGTTTTAAACCCACTTTCTAAAGAGATTCTGAGTAACCGAATTTCGACTGAAAGCATTATTTTACTAGATGCTTTTGATGGAAAATTAGTTTTTAGAAATCAATAAACCATTTACAGAAAACCAATGGGTTGACAATTATGCAGCATGAGGTACACCTACATCTCATGCTGCATTTTTTTTGCTGTTTGAAAAAGTGATTTTGCTTCGTTAGGATGAGCCGCGAGAAGGATGGAAATGGAGCTCTTTTATGGGGTTGTCCTGAAAGGCAACCCCATAAAAAGCGGGAATGGACAGCCTGACGCTTGGTTTTGTTCCAGCCCTCAAAGCTGGAACAAAACCAAGGGACTCGCCCAAAAAAAAAATGAAGATTTCATTCCATTTCTGCTCTATTGCAAATGACTTAACGAGTGAATTGGGTTCTTAAATAAAAGTTATTGTAGCCGTTTAATTTTTAAGTTTTATGATTTTGTGCTACTTTTAGAAAAAATTAGAAATGAAAAATTGGTTACTTTTAGGATGCATTTTTTTCTTTGTGGGTTGTAAAACGACTCAAAAAACAGTGGTTTTAGCGAAAGAAGACCCTATTAAAAAAGAAGAGAAAACTGAAAAAGCCTCACCGGCATTGGTGTTAGTTCGTACTGATGCAGTTTCGTTGACCTTGAAAAATAAAGCCTACTCGTTAGGAAAAAGAGTTTTGATGACGTGTAATACTTCTCGATTTAAACCATTTACGAACGAGGAAGCCACGCCAAAAGTGATTAAGAATACTACGCAAGAACGCTTGACTCAGGTGTGCCATAAATTTCGGGTTAGATACGGCGAGTTTAAGGATATTACGCTCGAAGAAGTGATTCATGACCAGAGCGATGGGAGTTATATTTTTAGGTTTAAAGCCAAATATGAACGCGATTTTGCTAAAAAAGAATTGCGTGTTACGATGGATAAAAGTCAAAAAGTTTCGGCAATAAAATCGACGGATTGGGAGGAAAATTTTTTATAATGTAATATGATACTACACAAATTTTACTTGTTGATTGCACTACTTGTGGTTTCGGTTTCGATGCATGCACAAGAAAAAATGATTTTGGAAAACCAAACGAGCATTTCAGCCACTCCTATTTGGCAATTTTCGAGTGCTACCTATAAATATTCAGGCATCGTAGACGTACAGATTGGCAATAATGGTCAAGGTGGCACGTTGATGATACAGGTTAAAACTTCGGATACCACATTTTTTATAGGCGGAACGGCTTATTTATTTCTCGGTGACGGCAATGTAATTACTTGCACAGATAAGAAAAGACGGGCTATTCGAGGTGAAACGATTCAAGCGTTTTACGTTTTGACTCCAGCAGAAATCAAACTGCTCAAAAAAAATAAGATTACTGATGTTCGTTTTCGCATCAACGGAACTGACAATCCTTTTTCGAGTCCGACAGGATTTTTTACCGCTAGTAATAAAATTAGAAGTTTCGGACTGGCGGACAAAACCTACGATACGGTAGCTGAAATTAATTTGTTGTTCAAATAAAGTTATGCTCCTCGAAAAGTAGCTGACAGGGATTTTTTTTATGAGAAAGATTCCCTTTAGGTGAAAAGCTTTTTTTGTGCGAAAAATTCAAAAACGTTTCTTAAAACAGAAATTCTTTACGTGAAAAAGTCAACAAGAATAGCCTGTCAAGAAGCCGAATGTGTATCTTTGTGCCTCAATTTTAAATCAACGTTATGCAACACCTTATAGACCGCTTTATCAGTTACGCCATAATTGATACCGAAGCCGACCCGAATTCTACCACCACACCAAGTTCAAAAAAGCAGCATGTTTTGGCTGATTTACTTGTGAAAGAATTAAAAAAAATTGGAATGACGGATGTTTCAAAAGATAAAAATGGTTACGTCATGGGTACTTTAGAAAGTAATGTTTCGTATGAGGTACCTACCATTGGTTTTGTTTCACATTTTGATACCACACCTGATTTTACGGGATATAATGTAAAGCCCCAAATTATAAACAACTATGATGGCGGCGACATTGTTTTGAATGCCGAACACAATATTGTGTTATCACCATCATACTTTGAAGATTTGTTGCTGTACAAAGGACAAACCCTTATTACTACAGACGGCACCACACTTTTAGGAGCGGATGACAAAGCAGGTTTGACCGAAATTGTTTCGGCTATGGAGTACCTCATCAAGCATCCTGAGATAAAGCACGGCAAGATAAGAGTTTGCTTCACGCCCGACGAAGAAATTGGCCGCGGAGCCGATCATTTTGACGTTGAAAAATTTGGTGCAAAATGGGCTTACACAATGGATGGAAGTCAGATTGGCGAATTAGAATACGAAAATTTTAATGCCGCTGGAGTGAAACTTACCTTTAAAGGAAAAAGTGTTCACCCGGGTTATGCCAAAGGAAAAATGATCAATTCGATGCTCATTGCCAATACATTTATTAGTCAATTACCTAAAGGAGAAACCCCGGAGGAAACATCAGGATATGAGGGATTTTTTCACGTAAATCATTTTGACGGAAGTATTGAAGAAACTAATGTGCAACTCATTATTCGTGATTTTGATGCAACACATTTTGAAAAAAGAAAGAAAAAAATTCAAAAAATCGCTGCTAAGATTAACAAAAAGTATGCAAAGCAATTTGGTGAAGATATTGTAATTGTTGACATCAAGGATCAATACTTTAATATGCGTCAAATGGTGGAGCCAATGAAGTATATTGTTGATTTAGCAGAACTCGCGATGAAAGACCTCAATATCAAGCCATTAATAAAACCTATTCGGGGTGGCACTGATGGGTCTCGCCTTTCGTATATGGGACTTCCGTGTCCGAATATTTTTGCAGGCGGCCATAATTTTCACGGAAAATACGAATACCTTCCCGTTGAAAGTATGCAAAAAGCAGTAGATGTTATTGTCAGAATTGCTGAATTAACCGCTACAACCGACTTAGTTGCATTGGAAGAAAAAAGCAAATTAAAAGCGAATTCACAAAAAGTTAAAAAGCTTAAAACCAAACAAGAAGTCCTGAAAACAGATAAAAAATCGAAAAAAAAAGTGGCTTCAAAAAGTAAGAAAAAGTAGATTTTGCAACCTTACAAAAGCGTGAAGAGTTATAGTTCTTAACGCTTTTTTATGTTTTTTAAAAGGGCTAAAAACGAAACCTCTTACAAATCATGTTTTTTAGGAATTTATTTTTTTTGAAGTAAGATTTTAAAGCTGGCCGATGTTTAAAAAAAACAGCAGAGTTCGATTTCAAGAAGATACTATTTTTTATCAATATCAATAATAAATCATTGTTAATCGATAGTTTATTTAGTAAGTAAGTTAAAACTTGTACTATAAATCACTTACAAGAAAAAGAGAGCTTTAAAAATAATAATCAAGCTCAGGGACATATTTTAATTTTTGATTGCTCAATGGTTTTCAAGAGTACTAAAAATTATATAATAGGTAAAAAAGGGTCGTAATAATTAGAGAATTTTCAGTAATTTTGTCATTCTTAACTAAATCGTTATCATGATGAATAAAAAAGTAGTAATAGTATCGGCTGTAAGAACTCCTATTGGTAGTTTTATGGGCTCTTTATCGACAGTAACTGCTCCACAACTAGGTGCTGCGGCAATTAAAGGTGCTTTAGCAAAAATAAATTTAGATCCTTCAAAAGTAGACGAGGTCATCATGGGTAATGTGGTGCAAGCTGGTGTGGGTCAAGCTCCTGCAAGACAAGCGGCACTTTTTGCTGGTTTATCTCACGAAGTAGCTGCCACAACAGTAAACAAAGTATGTGCTTCCGGAATGAAAGCTGTTATGCAGGCTACTCAAGCTATTATGGCAGGCGATGCTTCGATAGTTGTAGCAGGAGGAATGGAAAATATGAGTTTAATTCCGCATTATGTTCAAATGCGTAATGGTACAAAATTTGGCCCGACTACGCTAATTGATGGTATGCAAAAGGATGGTCTAACAGACGCTTACGATCATAATGCAATGGGCGTTTGTGCAGATTTATGTGCTAAAGAATATGGAATCACAAGAGAAGAACAAGATCAGTATGCTGTTCAATCGTATGAGCGTTCGGCGGCGGCTTGGAATGCTGGAAAATTTGCTAACGAGGTTGTTCCTGTAGAAGTACCTCAACGTCGAGGAGATGCTATAATCGTAGCGAAAGACGAAGAATATACAAACGTAAAACTTGACAAAATTCCTTCATTGAGTCCGGTTTTTACTAAGGAGGGTACTGTTACCGCGGCAAATGCCTCTACAATTAATGATGGTGCTGCTGCATTAATTTTAATGAGCGAAGAAAAAGCTAATGAATTAGGACTAAAACCTTTAGCTTATATTAAAGGTTATGCAGATGCAGCCCAAGAACCAAAATGGTTTACAACGGCTCCTGCAAAAGCATTACCAAAAGCATTAGAAAAAGCCGGAATCAGCATTAGCGATGTGGATTATTTCGAATTTAACGAAGCATTCTCGGTAGTTGGACTTGCTAATTCAAAAATTCTCGGATTGAGCAACGACCGTGTTAATGTCAACGGTGGTGCTGTTTCTTTAGGTCACCCGCTAGGTTGTTCTGGTGCTCGAATCATTGTGACCCTAATTAACGTTTTAGAACAAAATAATGCTAAAGTGGGTGCTGCTGCTATTTGTAATGGTGGTGGTGGTGCTTCGGCAATTGTAATCGAGCGAATCTAAAAAAACTTCTAGTAAATGATGGATTTTAAATAAAATCGAGTAATTTCATTTTTTATTTCATATCCATCATTTACTTTTAAATATACTTTCATGTTCGGAATATGTGAACTCGCTAATATACCGCTACGAATTGAACCCAATGACCGAAGCGAAATCGTATCTCAAATGCTCTTTGGAGAGTGTCTTGAAGTGATTGAAATGAGTAAAAATTGGTTGTATGTCCGTTTACACGACGACCAATATGAAGGCTGGATTGATCAAAAACAAGTTCGCTTTATCACTAAACAGCAGTATGAATTGCTTTCCCAAACACCTTTGGTTTTGAATAATGATTTGGTTACTTACATCAGTAGCACTAATCATAGCTTGACAGCCATCACCCTAGGAGCTTCTTTGTCATTTTTGGATATTCCTGAACTAAACCCCGCCGATTTTATTTTTGATGGATTGAAAACCACTGGAATTCATCCTAAAACCAACTTGATTTCCACTGCTTATTTATACTTAAACGCTCCTTATCTTTGGGGCGGAAAAACACCTTTCGGCATCGATTGTTCTGGGTTCACGCAAATGGTGTACAAACTAAATGGATATAAACTACTGCGTGATGCATCAGACCAAGCAACTTTGGGTGAAGCACTCAGTTTTATTGAAGAGAGCGAACCTGGAGATCTTGCTTTTTTTGATAACGATGAAGGAAAAATAATTCATGTAGGCATAATTATGGATAATAATTACATCATTCATGCCAGCGGAAAAGTACGAATCGATCGTCTCGATCACTTAGGAATCTTCAATACTGAAACCAATCGACACACCCATAAACTTCGAGTGATTAAGCGTATCATTTGAGCATTACTATACTTTTCTTATAATTCTCTTTTTAATATTTGAATAGCTACTGTATTTTTAATTGAAAATTTATTTTGCAAAAAAAAGCAAGAAATAGAAGTTTTAGTTCCTATTCTTGCTTTATTTTTTTAAAATATTACGGGTTTACGAAACGTCTACAGTTGTTTGTTCTGCAATAGCTTTGTAAGTACCGTTTACTAATTTTTCTCTTATTTTTTCGAATGCCGTAAGCGTTTCTTCGATATCCGCTAAGGTATGTGATGCCGTTGGAATCATTCGTAATAAAATAATTCCCTTTGGAATTACGGGATAAATTACAATGGATAAGAAAATACCATAATTCTCTCTCAAATCATTTACCATAACCATTGCTTCTGGTACACTACCTTCTAAATATACTGGAGTAACACAAGTATTAGTGTCACCAATATTAAAATTTCTTGCTTTTAATCCTGATTGTAAAGCATTTACATTTTCCCATAGTTTATCTTTCAACTCAGGATGGTTGCGCAATAATTCTAAACGCTTCAAAGCACCCACAGTTTGAATCATCGGTAAAGATTTAGCAAACATTTGCGAACGTAAGTTATATTTTAAGTAATCGATAATGTCTTTGTCAGCGGCAATAAAAGCTCCAATACTAGCCATTGACTTTGCAAAAGTAGAGAAATACACATCGATGCCGTCTTGGCAATTTTGCTCCTCTCCTGCTCCAGCACCTGTTTTTCCGAGTGTCCCAAAACCGTGAGCATCATCCACTAACAAGCGGAAATTGTACTTTTCTTTCATAGCAACAATCTCTTTCAACTTTCCTTGTTGCCCTCTCATTCCAAAAACACCTTCTGTAATAAAAAGAATTCCGCCACCAGTTTCCTCAGCCATTTTGGTTGCTCGTTGTAAGTTCTTTTCCATACTTTCGAGGTCGTTGTGTCGGTACGTAAAACGTTTTCCCATGTGTAACCGAACGCCATCAATGATACAAGCGTGTGCATCGACATCATACACAATAATATCTTTTTTGGTTACCAATGCATCAATGGTAGACATGATTCCTTGGTAGCCAAAATTTAATAAATAAGCCGCCTCTTTATGAACGAAAGCCGCAAGTTCATTTTCTAATTGTTCGTGCAAATCGGTATGACCCGACATCATTCGGGCTCCCATTGGATAGGCAGCACCATATTGGATAGCCGCCTCGGTATCTGCTTTTCTTACTTCAGGGTGATTGGCTAAACCTAAGTAATCATTGATACTCCAATTTAAAATAGTTTTACCCCGAAATTGCATTCTAGGACCTAATTCTCCTTCTAACTTTGGAAAAACAAAATAACCTTCTGCTTGATCGGCCCATTTACCAAGAGGCCCTTTATTGTTTTGAATTCTTTCGAATAAATCTTTTACCATGATATTAATTTGTTAAAAAACAGTGCAAAAGTACGGATTTAAAAATAATTCTGTAATAACAAAATGATATTTATTGTCGAATTTAAACACACTGATTTTTCGTTTCTTCTTACCACAGATTACACATATTATTTTACCTTTGATGTTTAAAGTATAAAACTGATGTCGCAACACGCAAAAGAACTCAAACTGGCTGTTTTAATAGATGCTGATAACGTTCCGTACAGTAACGTAAAAGGTATGATGGAGGAAATTACGAAATACGGAACACCTACAACAAAGCGAATTTATGCTGATTGGACACGACCAAACGCTAATGGCTGGAAAAATGTTTTGTTAGAACATGCTATAACACCTATACAGCAATACAGTTATACATCAGGAAAAAACTCTTCTGATTCGGCATTAATTATTGATGCCATGGATTTATTGTATTCCGGCAAACTAGATGGTTTTTGTATTGTTTCAAGTGATAGCGATTTTACACGGTTAGCGATTAGGCTTCGCGAATCAGGCATGAGAGTCATTGGTATTGGCGAACAAAAAACACCAAAACCGTTTATTAGCGCCTGCGATCGATTTATATTTATCGAAGTGCTGGACGGTGCTGTAAAAAAGAAATTACCCAAAAAACCATCCGCAGAAGTGGAAAGCAAAAAAATAATTGAAAAATCGACAGTTAAAATCAACGAAAAAAGCGTTGTGAAACCATTAAATAAAATAGACGAACCCACCATTGAACTCATAGAATCTACCATTGATGACATAGCAGACGACGACGGCTGGGCATTTCTTGGAGATGTTGGAAACCTTATCGTGAAGAAAAAACCAGAATTTGACCCAAGAAATTATGGATTTGTAAAACTAACTCCGATGATGAAATCTATGACTGATATGCTCTACATTGATGAAAGAGAATCAGAAAAGAAAGGAATTAAGCACGTATTTGTAAAATTAAAATACAGTTAGTTAGTACGGTATTTTTGATTTATTAATCTTTGAATACCTTCAACGTTAAACAACTTTTCGCTTTGGTCAGCTAAGAGCTTAACGTATTTCTTTTTGTCTTTTCGGGACAACCTATTTCTTTTAAGAATTTTTTGAGTAATATCCGTATAGTCATTCTCATAATCTCTTTTGAGATTGTCTAAATGATTTTGTGCAGTCAAGTTTTGATCTCCAAACACTTCATTACCACAGTTATAAAGGGTAATACTATGTTGCATAATCTCAATGTACGATTCTACTTGCTCTTTGTTTCTCATAAATCGCTTGTAGTAATAATTTTTATCCCTACCTCCTGTTTGTACAGTGACACTGTACATGTAGAGCTTGTATATTAAAAGACTCGCAAAACCAGCAATTCCAACTCCTAAAAAAATGATTAATTCCATGTGCTTATACTGTTAAAATACTATTATTTTAAAATTTGAAGCTGTAAATGTATAAATAATCTTGAAAATACTGCAACAATTTCAAACCTTTCGACTAAAAAAAATATATCCAAATATTTTCAACCAAAAAAAGTAAAAGCAAGTCTTAATCTTTTTTAATAACTTTGTTAATCCATGCCCAAATTTCTAGTTTATTTTAATAGAAAAGCAAAATTACAAGTAAAATAATAGAGTATTAACAAAATTATCACTTTAAGTTTATTATTTGTAATTTCAATAGCGTAAAACTTGTAGCACTCACAAGCTTGTTTAAGTTCCCAAAAAAAACATTAGCAGTAGTCAATGAATGCCAAAAATACTTTTGTATTGTAAAATGTAGAGTTGATTTGTCTATAAAAATGTTTTAATGTAGCTAAAACACAGATAAAAGAATAGCCATAAAAATTGTTACTATTTTAGCAAAAGCGAACAAATATTTTGAAACGTCATATCGTTTAAGAAGATATACTTTGAGTACACATTTAATAATGAGAAATAAAAAAGTATAGCGGTATAAGAATTCACCAATCGAATAACATAGGGCCTTTATGATAAAATTTCACATCAAACAAATTGTATCCAGTAGGAGAAAATTTCACTAAATTTAACGCAGACAAAAATACCGAGTTGCATCAACCCGAGTTCGATTTATAGTAATTTGTTGTGGAACCACTTTGTAGCTTTTATACTCTCGGTTGAGATGGTGGCTTTTATGACTGTTTTGTGAATTTTGTGTGAAAAAAAATTAAACTTTCACACTAAATACAAGTAGAATATGCTAAGTTTTACAAAGTTTATTATGGTATGAGTTTTTTGCTGTGTTTAAATCAATTCTTTAATTCTCATCTAGAACTCACGAAGAAGCTCAAAAAAAGACCTTGTAGGAAAATCAAAAACATAATAGCAGTGCAAAAAACAATAAATTGTGTTTTAATTCGGGTTATCAGCCTTCTGAAAAGGTTTTTATACATGGCTAATGAAAAATTGGCTTTGTATTTGTAAACAACTAATATAAACCAAAACTTGGGAATGGCTTTCCCCAAAACTTGCGAAGCCACAAATTGATTTTTTAAAAACCCTTCCTTTTTATGACCATTTTTTCACTTCTAGATTTAATCGGAACAACTGCTTTTGCCATGTCAGGAGCTTTGACGGCAATCCACAAAAAATTAGATCCTTTTGGTGTTTTCATCATCGCTTTTGTTACCGCTGTGGGTGGAGGAACCCTTCGGGATATGCTTATAGGTCAAACTCCCGTGACATGGATGCTTGATTTACAATATGTATACCTCATTATTTTCGGATTTTTATTAGCCATCATTTTCCGCAAAAAACTAGACCGTCTCCGTACTTCTCTCTTTCTGTGGGACACGATTGGTTTGGGCGTTTTTACACTTATTGGACTCGAACGAGGCATTACACTTGGTTTACATCCCGTAATTTGCATTGCCATCGGAACCATGACCGCTTGTTTTGGTGGCGTAATCCGCGATATTTTGTGTAACGAAATTCCCGTTATTTTTCGAAGAGAAATTTATGCTACCATCTGCATTTTTGGAGGCATCGTGTTTTTTATGTTAAAGAAAATAAACCTAAACCAAGACGTGCTTTACATTATTACCTCATCAGTCATCATTAGTATCCGACTTTTAGCCGTAAAATACAAATGGTATTTACCTGCCTTACAAAAAATTTAATGCGTCAGATGAATAAAACCTGTTAAGGCTTGACTATAAGCAGGATCATTGAGATGTAAAACATAGTAATACGTTCCAGGCGTTACTTTATTTCCCATCAATCTTGGTCCTTTGTTGGCAAAACCGTTCCAATCCTCAGTATCATGATTTCCTTCCCAAACTAAATTTCCCCAACGGTTGTAAATTTCAAGTTTGAATTCCAGAAAAATAGTTCGTAATCCTTCGATGAAAAACGTATCGTTAGCACCATCATTATTGGCAGAAACTAAGTTGTAAATTTTTGGCGGACAGTTTCTTACTTCTAAGAATAAGGATACAATGCTGTAGCAAAATTCGTTGGTTACTCGGATGAAAATTTCCTTCGGCGATGTTGTCGTTTCATACGTTGCCAGATTTGTAATTGGATTTATTTGCAGTCGAGCATCTGATTCGTTTTCATACAAAACTACCTCATCAGAAGCGTTGATTTTTATCGCATTTTCTATAAAAGTCAAATCAAAAATTCCTTTGCCAAAACCCAAATTGCAAGTCGTGGGATTTTCTAGTTCGGTAAAAGCGGGAAAAAAATACATAATAGCAGGAAGTGTAAAGCTATTATTATCCTCATTCAATTCTTTTTGAATTCCCACGCCATTTTCATTTTGATCTACAATGAGTTTGAGTTCAAATTCAGCAGGAATACCAATCGGGATGGTAACATTTACTGTACCCGTTTCAGAACCGCCAATGGCAAGGGCTTGCTGTGTAAAAAAAGTAGTTACATAGCTTTGATTCGCAAAAACACTCACCGGAATTCCAGCGGGTAAAACATCGGTGCTATTGGTATTAAAAACGGTGTAATTGACCGCCAAAGTGCGGGTATTACATTCCGCCTGCGGCAGTTCAAACGCAACTGTAGTATCGGGAAGTTGGTTATTGAGCTTCGAAACGACTGTGGTTATCAAAACAAAATCTTGCAACGAAACCAATTGAATAGTAGCGGTTGGATTTCCTATTTGAACAAAACTACTCACGTTATACACATCAATATCCATATTGTACAACTGATTCGACCCTGTAAAACTATTGGTGCTGTTGAACGCATTATTTAAAGGATTAATATCATTAGTTAAATCAAAACCGTTGAACTTGAATGTTTCATCTTTATCCAAAGTTGCATCGCCTTCCCAAGCAATAAAACCGAGTTTCGCACCAGCATTATCTACTATATTCATATTATTTAAGGTTATTGTCAATGAATTTTGGGCTGCCGAAACCCCTTGTAAACCATCATAAACATTGAGTTGATTAATTGGCAAGGTGTTATTTTTATAAATAATTAAAATAGCCCAACCTCCAAAATTAGTTCGATTGGTGCAATAGCCAGGCTGTAAAATCGCTTGTTGCAAATCTAATTCTGAAACCGTATACAGTCCGCTTCCGGTAGCTTGTACAATTGAGGTTACATCCGCAAAAGCAGAGAAATAATTAAGGTTATTTCTAAAAATCGGAAACGTTCGACTGGCGTTTACCACTTGCCCGTTTACCTTGATTTCAAAATCGCCTGTACCAGAGCCAGCCCAATAGATAAATGCCTTCTCGATTTCGTCATTGGGTTGCAAATTCAAACTTTCTGATGAAGTATTTGAAATGGTACAAAAAGAGTTGGGATTATTTTCGGCTTCATTGAGGGTATTTCCTACCACCGTAAAATCATACCGCCCATTAAACTGCTGATACAAAGCTACGTCTTGACTCCAAGAATTTACCGCTGCAAGCCAAAAAACTGTGCAATAAAATAACAGATTTATTGTTTTCACTTAATAAACGATTTTTGAAAAGATAAAGATACTACTATTTGACCAACTCAAAAGCGTGAATTGTACAGAATTTTGACAGCATTTTGACCTTTATTCACAAAAAAATCTGTAATTTTCGCCATTATAAAGCAAACTTGTGAAAAATTATACCGTTCGGCTGTACCAAAAAGACGATTTTGAATTATGGAACGCTTTTATTGACAAAGCAAAAAATGCTACATTCCTATTTCATCGCCATTTTATGGAATACCACAACGACCGATTTACTGATTATTCCTTAATTATAGAAAGCGATACTAAATGGGTAGCCGTTTTACCAGCTAACAGAGTTGAAAATAAAGTTTTTTCGCATCAGGGTTTGACGTATGGCGGCTTGATTTATGATGATAAATTAAAATTAACAGCTGTTATAGACGTTTTTAAAGCAGTTTTGATTTATTTAGAACAGCAAAATTGTTCCAAAGTGCACATCAAATTAGTTCCTCCATTTTATGCAGATGCCGCTGCCGAGGAATTGAATTATGCTCTGTTTCTGGCTGATGCCAAATTAACTCGCAGAGATGCATGTGCTGTAATCAATTTACAACGCAGTTATTCCTTTTCAAAAGACCGCCTTCGAGGCATTGTAAAGGGAAAAAAATGTAACCTGGAAGTGCGAGAAGAACCCAATTTTGAATTGTTCTGGAACGAAATTCTGATACCCAATCTCGCTGAAAATTTCCAAGCCAATCCCGTTCATTCTTGGCAAGAAATGACTAAATTACAGCGTTATTTTCCTGAAAATATTCGTCAATTTAATGTTTATCATAACGATAAAATTGTGGCAGGAACCACTATTTTCGAGAGTAAAAATGTAGCACATTCGCAATACATTTCGGGAAATTCAGAAAAAGCGCTTTTAGGCAGTGTCGACTTTCTGCACCATTATTTATTGACGGAAGTTTTTCAAAATAAAGATTTTTTTGATTTCGGCATTTCAAATGAAAATCAAGGAAAGAATCTCAATGAAGGACTGTGTTATTGGAAACAAAGTTTTGGTGCAAATATTTCTGTACAAGATTTTTATGAAGTTTACACAGGAAATTATACGCTTTTAGAAAATGTTTTGATATGATTAAATTTCTCGATTTACATAAAATGAATAAGCCGTACGAGGCCTTATTTCAAGAAAAATTAAAAACTTTTTTGGAAAAAGGATGGTATATTTTGGGCAATGAAGTGTCGACTTTTGAACAAAATTTTGCGCAATATTGCGGAACAAAATATTGTATCGGAGTAGGAAACGGACTAGACGCTTTGATTTTGATATTTAAAGGCTACATCGAACTGGGGATTTTACAAAAAGGCAACGAAGTTATCGTGCCTGCCAATACCTACATTGCCAGTATTTTGGCCATATTGCAAGCCGATTTAGTTCCCGTTTTAGTCGAACCTGACGAAAAAACTTTTAATATAAACCCTGATTTAATTTCAGAAAAAATATCATCCAAAACCAAAGCTATTTTGGTGGTTCATTTGTTCGGTCAATTAGCAGATGTGGAAAAAATTGATGCGATTGCAAAAGCAAATAATTTACTCGTTGTGGAAGATGCTGCACAGGCTCATGGGGCGAGCCCCCATCCCGAAGCTTCGGGACCCAAAGGGGGAATAACTAATGAAGATGAAATTCCAAATTCCAAATTCCAAATTCCAAATTCCAGTCATTTAAAAGTTTCTCTTGACTCTAACCAGCTCCCCTCCATTTTGAAAGCCCCTCCTTTGGAGGGGTTGGGGAGGCTTGGGGTTGGGGGAGGATGTGCTTACAGCTTCTACCCTTCCAAAAATCTTGGTGCTTTGGGAGACGGTGGAGCGATTACAACTAATGATTCGGCTTTAGCTAAAATTCTTTTTTCGCTTAGAAATTACGGTTCAGAAGTGAAATACCACAACGATTATCTAGGAATAAATTCGCGTTTAGACGAAATTCAAGCCGCATTTTTGAATGTAAAATTGCCGCATTTAGACGCTGAAAATGAGCGAAGAAGAACAATTGCCAAACGGTATTTAGTCGAAATTAAAAACGATAAAATCAAATTGCCTTTTTATGATCATTCAAAGAATCATGTTTTTCATTTGTTTGTAATTCGAACAAAAAACAGAACGGAATTACAAGATTATTTAGCAGAAAACGGTGTTCAAACGCAAATTCATTATCCCATACCGCCACATAAGCAAAAAGCTTTGAAGCAATTCAATAATATGTCTTTTCCGATTACCGAAAAAATACACAATGAAGTGTTGAGTTTGCCGATGAGTCCAGTTATGAGTGATGAAGAAGTGGGTAGTGTGATTAAAATTTTGAACGAATGGATATCTTAATAAAATCGTTCAATCGACCTTATTATTTGCATCGTTGTATTCACAGTATTTACGAAAATGTGTTGGATTTTCACTTTGTCATAAAAATTCTAGACGATGGAACGCCAGCCAAATATTTACATAAAATACAAGCTGAATTTCCCGAAGTTATCATTTTGAAATCATCATTTTATGACGAAAAATCGACAAGTATTGAAAATAACCAGAAGCTAAATAAGTCTGAAATACCTATTGATTCTTGGCTGGATGCTGCCAAAAACGCTTCGGAATACTTTGTTTTATTAGAGGATGATATTTGGTTGACCGAAAAAATCAATTTAGAAGAGACACATAAAAAATTGAAAGAAGAAAATATTTGTTTCTTAAAATTGTTTTGGCTTGCGAATCCGTTGCTGATTCATGGAACGACTATCAAAGAAATTAAAGGAATTTCTGTTTTTAAACCTGATGTTTTTGTCAAAAATTCGTTGCTTTACAAAATGATTTTTGGAATTTCACGCTTCCGAAAGCTTATGAAGTTTTTGAATTTGTATTCTGATAAAAGATATTTGAATTATTACGCAATTTACAGCGTAGCTGGTGTTGTATTTCACAAAGAGTATTTTTTAGCTTTATGGAACAATCATCAAAATGTAGTAGATGAAAATTTACAAATGCAAAATGCCATTCGGTTTTGGTCAAAAAATCCGTCAGTACAATTTGCTAGAATGAATCAAGAAGCAGCACGAACTGGATTTTTGTCTTCGGCTACCAACAAGAATTATGATTCTGGAAATTTTGATGTTTTTGAATTCAATAAAATATTAAATGAAGCTTGGTTTAAGGATGATTTCGATATCTTAAAAGATATACCGTCTGATTTAAATCAAGAAATGATAGTAAAATTGTTGCAAAATGTGAACAACCCAAAAGCACAAGTAGCAGATTGGCTCAAGTGGGTCTCTTGTTTTAAAAGTCAGTTTCGAAGTTTCGGATGTAAAATTTAATAAACTAAATTAAAATAGAACCTAATCAATCACATAAAACCATCTTAAAAGCCACTGGAGTATTCGGTTTTGCTCAAGTACTAAAAATTCTTGTCAGCTTAATCGGATCAAAGTTTGTTGCCTTATTTTTAGGAACAACAGGTATAGGGATTGTGGGCTTGTTGCAAAATACACTTGCCATCATCTCATCTATAACTGGTTTCGGACTCAACATTAGCGGTATTCGAATAGTTGCTGTAGCTCATGCTGAAAAAGACGAGGTTGCATTATCTAAAACAAGTCTTGTTCTGCAAAGATGGTCGATTATTACGGGAATTTTAGGCGTTTTAATTACTTTTTTATTGGCTAAGCCTTTAAGCATTTGGACGTTTGGTACTTCAAATTATGCCAATTGGTTTTTTATTTTATCCATAAATTTTATTTTTTCAAGTCTTGCTGTTCATAAAATGGTGCTTTTACAAGGTACTCGTGCTATGAAATCGCTTGCTGTTTCGACTGTGGTTTATGCTGTTTTAGTCACTTTAATAACTATTCCCGTATACTATTTTTTCAGGATGGACGGCATTATTCCCGTTTTAGTACTTTCTGCCGCTTTAAATTATGGGGTACATTGGTTTTTTGCTCGAAAAATCAGTTTGCAATCCGTTCAAGTTTCGTGGAAAGAAACATTATCTCGAGGAAAAACATTGATACAACTGGGTTTTTTATTGTCTATCAATGTAATTTTTGGGCATTTTACCACCTATTTATTGAAATTATATTTTAATTTTCAGCAGACCTCTCAATCTGTTTTAGGATTGTATGTTGTGGCTACAACTTTGTTAGTGACTTATGTAGGAATGATTTTTAATGCAATGTCAACTGATTTTTACCCTCGTTTAACTGAAGTTCAAACAGATAATAGCAAAGTAAAATCTTTGGTCAATGATCAAATAGAAATAGGCTTACTATTGATTACACCCTTATTATTGTTGTTTTATTGTTTTGCACCACTACTAATTAAATTACTCTATTCACAGGATTTTATTGACGTCGTTTTTATTTTAAAATTTGCTTTAAGTGCCATCATTGTAAAAGCTATCATCTGGCCACTCGCGTTTATTATTTTAGCAAAAGGCAAAAAACGTTTGTACTTTTTTCAAGAGATTGTAGGCGACGCTATGAATATTTTATTTACCATTTTGTTTTATGAATATTTGGGTTTACTGGGAATTGGAGTAGCTATGTTTTTTAATTACTCCGTTTATGGCATTTACGTGTATAGACTTGTAAAAAACCGATTTGAATTTGATTTTGAAAGAGAAACTAAAAAAGTTATGGTCGTATCCTTACTTTTAGGTGTTGCAGCAGTGGTTACGGTTTTACTTTTTGATTATTCGACTGCCTATTTTATTTTACCCTTTATATGTATCTACTCTTTTTATTATTCGTATGTAACTTTAAATAATCGAATTAACATTTATAACTACTTAATGAAACTAAAAGGAAAATGGAAAAAATAAACACACTTACCTTTCCTGCCTTAACAGGTGTTCGATGTATAGCAGCTTTTATGGTATATGTGCATCATTTTAATCCTTTTACGATTGAATTTCACGAAAAAAGTTTCTACTATTTTTATGATGCGTTGCACGTTGGAGTTACTTTATTTTTCGTTTTAAGTGGTTTTTTAATTGCCAATAGGTATTATGATACATCTTTTGATTTTAAATATTACCTTCAAAAAAGATTTGCGCGAATTTTTCCTATCTACTTTATTCTGACCACGCTTACTTTTATATTTGGCTTTTTTTGGGCTAATAACTCCGGTGGATTTCTTACTTATGTTGCAAACATTACCTTATTAAAAGGTTTTTTTAACGATTTGAAATTCAGTGGAATACCGCAAGGATGGACACTCACTGTTGAAGAATTTTTTTACTTTTCGGCACCTTTATTTTTTGTTCTTATCAAAAAAAGCAAATGGTGGCTGTTCTTCCTTCCTTTACTACTATTGGGATGTGGCTTTTTTTTGGTTCAATTATTTAAAGATTTACAGTTTTACGGCTTGATGCAAAATATAAATTTCATGTTAAGCTATACTTTTTTCGGTAGAGCTACAGAATTTTTTGTCGGAATTGCACTCGCATCACTGATCAACAAAAGGTATTTTGCCTCGTTCAAACGCTATACGGCATTAGGTTTTTTAGGTATTGTCTTGTGCATTTTTATTTTGTCGCAGCTAGAACAACTCCCAAATTCAGTTGTTTTGTTGTATCAAAAAAGCATCGTAATCAGTTTAGCTTTACCTATTATAGGTATTGCGCCATTTTTTTTCGGGTTAATTCATGAAAAAACATGGATTGCCCGAATATTCAGCAGTAAACCATTTATTCTTTTAGGCAAAAGTTCGTATGTTTTTTATCTCATTCACATGGGATTTATCAGAACCTTTCTGGAAACAGTTTCTGATAATTATTGGATTATTTTTGTAACGTTAAATATAATTGCTATTGGGTTGTATCTTTTTATAGAAAAACCCTTAAATCAGTATTTTAGAAATTTAGGTCAGTAAAATTTTAAACCTGACTTTCAAATCAAATAATGCATATTTAAGCAATAATAGAAAATCTCTTGTTTTAAAAGCCACATACATTTCCAACCAAAATCGGCTTAGCAAGGCTTTATGTTCCTCAACAGTCCGATTCATTTGATAAGCTTTTTGTAATATCAAATAAGTAGAATAATTGAATCGTCTGGTTTTAGGGTTGTTTTTTTGTACCAACAAAGTGTACATCGAATTGTCTAACACGCGTTTTGAAATGACAATTTCATCGATGTAATCAAAATTAAACGTGCGAGAAGCCCGAATCCAAAGGTCTAAATCTTCGTAGGCCAGATTTTCATCATATCCGTTAAGTTGGTCAAAAACCACTCTTTTGGTCAAAGCCGCAACCGAACAAAGCTTGCTTTTTCCGTTGAGAATTTTGCAATAAATATCGCCTGTAGGTTGTCGTTCGAGCCCTTTTCCGTTTTTATCCGTAGGGAAATAAGGTCCGATAAAATCGCCTTTTTCGGTAATCCATTCGGCATTTCCAAAAACGATTCCGAGATTTTCATACTTACTTTCGGCAAAACCTTGAAGTTGTTGGGCAATGCAATTGGGCTTTAAAACATCGTCAGCGGCAAGGTCAATAATATAATCGCCTTTAGCTATTTTCAAACATTGATTAAAGGTTTTGGTATTGCCAAGATTTTGTGCATTTGCAATAAATTGAATATCAGTATAATTCTTTAACCAACTTTGAATTACTTCTACCGAGTTATCCGTACTGCAATCGTCGGCAATAATCAATTCTACGTGTGAATGCGATTGATTCAAAACTGATTCTAAGGCTTCCACTACAAATGCAGCGTGATTGTAACACAAACAAATTACGGTAACCAGTGGAGTGTTGTGCATAAAGTTGCGATAAGAGTTTTATATTTGTTACGAAAATAATAATTCGTTGATGGTAAACCAAATCAAAACTACTAAAATAGTACTCGTAGGTTATCTGCTTGCCAAAGGCGGAATGGAACGCGTTTTTAGTACCGTTTCTGAGTTGTTGTTTTCAGCTGGTTTTGAGGTACATGTCATTGTTTTAGAAGATGAGATTGAATATCCGTACCACGGCACTTTACTGAATTTAGGGAAGTATTCCAAATACCAAAAGTATTTCAAACTCAGAAGATACCTAAAAAAGAATCAATTTGATTGTGTAATCGATTTTCGGCATCGTATAAATCCAACAATGGAACTTGTATATTTGCATTACATTTACGCTGGATTTAAAACCATTTATACCGTTCATACCAGTGTTTTGGATATTCATTTCACTAAAAATGAATGGGTTGCAAAACAAATTTTCAAAAATGTAACGCAAATCGTATCTGTTTCAAGCAAGATGAATGAGCTGATCAAAACGACGTACCAGTTTGAAAAAGGGGTGGTCATTTCGAATTGTATTGCCAACAAAACGCCAGTTGATTCCAATGAAAGTAATAGACTTGATTACCAGTATATTATTGCAGTAAGTCGGTTTGTGGCGATGAAGCAGTTGGATAAATTAATTGAAACGTATGCGAAATCCGATTTGCCCCAAAAAAATATACATTTGGTGCTTTTGGGCGATGGCGAAGAGAAAGAGCGTTTGCAAGCGTTAATTATGCAACTTGAACTATCGCATTTGGTGCATCTTTTAGGGTATAAAGAAAACACATTAGAATATGTAAAAAACGCCCTTTTTTTAGTTTTAACCAGTCAATACGAAGGTTTTCCGATGGTAGTTTTAGAAGCTTTGCATGCTGGAACGCCTGTAATTTCTTTTGATTGCGAAACAGGGCCAAGTGAAATGATTATCCATGAAAAAAATGGATTACTAGTGGAAAACCAAAATTTTGATGCTTTTCATGAAGCAATGGATAAAATGGTAGAAAATCACGTTTTGTATCAAACCTGTAAAGCAAATGCCAAAAATTCAGTCAGTGCTTTTTCTGCCGAAAATATCCAAAAAAAATGGGTAAATTTGATTACTTCAAAAATAAAATAAGATGAATGTCGAGTTAATTTCGATTCCAAAAATAGAAGACCACCGCGGCAATCTGTCGGTCATTGAACAGGATGTTTTACCCTTTGAAATGAAACGGGTGTACTATTTATATGAAGTTCCTAGTGGAGCCGAACGAGGCGGGCATTCGCATATCGAACAAAAAGAATTTCTCATCGCTTTAAGCGGCAGTTTCGATGTGGTTTTAAATGACGGTACTGAACAAAAAACAATTACGTTAAACAAACCTTTCGAAGGATTGCTGATTAATCCAGGTATATGGCGCGAGCTCAATAATTTCTCGTCCGGAAGTGTATGTTTAGTAATTGCTTCAGCCGTTTTTGATGAGAGCGATTATATTAGGGAATTTGAAGAATTTTTGGAATTCAAATCTATTGGTAAATAGAAAAATCAATGCCATTGTTGCGCAAAAGAATTTTTATTTTTTTGAGTCCTATTAAAATAAATGGCGGCAAATAAAATAAAATTTTACTTTTTAACCGAATATTATCGGGATGAATATCTTTATACAAAGCACCTGCAAGCTCTGGTCGATTGACCATTTTATACTGCAAGGCATATTCCATACGGTACAAATCTAGGTATTTTTTCAAGCTAGGAATACGCATTTCATCTGCTTTATAAAACGAAAAATCTTTTACTTTTTTCTGTAAAATAGGCGTTTTAGAAAGGCTATCTTCAATATAATGAACGTAAGAAGCCGTTATTTTGGAGCCAATAACAACAGGATAATAGACAGCTATCCGAATCCACAAGTCGTTATCTTCCCCCACAGAAATACGAGTATCAAATAAACCTACTTCTTCCAAAACCTGCTTAGAAACCACCACAGACGAAGAAGTAGCTATGGCATAATGCAAACTGGATTCAAAATAATCCACTACAACACCACTATACTCTGACGGAATGTTTTTAAACTGTGGCACATAAACCGATTGATTTTTAAAAATAAGTTGGTAGCGTGAGGCATAAATTCCTGCTTGAGGAAAACAATCAATCAGTGTTTTTAGCTCCTGCAAATGATTGGGTTTCCATAAATCATCAGCGTCAATAAAAGCGATAAATTGTCCTAAAGCCTTCTGGATACCTAAATTCCTAGCGGCAGAAACGCCTGCATTTTCTTGGAAGAAGTACCTAAGTCGGTCATCGTTGTACTGCTGCACAATTTGACCACTATCGTCCGTTGAGCCATCGTTAACTACTATAATTTCATAATCTTCAAAACGTTGCTGCAAAACACTTTGCAATGTTTGTTGCACATATTTTTCTTTATTATAAACCGGAAGAACAACCGAAAAGAAAGGCATAGTTAGAAAATCAAGATTTGTTGCTTTCAAATGTACTTATTTTTTGACTATCCTCATAAAAGTATTACATTTGAAACTGCACATGAACTCAGAAAAAAACCTACATATCGTTAGTTTTGATTATCCTTTTCCGCCCAAATATGGTGGCGTGATTGATGTATTCTATAAAATAAAAGCATTAAAATCAATTGGTTACACCATCTACTTACATTGTTTTGTTTCTAAAAATCAAACTATCGATAAAGAGTTACAAGACTTAGTGACTCAGTGTTATTTGTATCCCCAAAAAAAAACATTTTCGTCTTTCTTTTCATTTTTACCCTTTTCGGTCAACTCTCGCAACGCTGCTGAGCTGGCTTTGAATCTAAAAAAGAATAAGGCACCTATACTTTTTGAAAGCTGTAAAGTAACGGCTGTACTCGAAAAAAATAGTTTTGCCCCAACCCTACTGCGGTTGCACAATGTTGAATCAGCCTATTTTTGGGGAATTGCCAAAAGCGAAACCAATGGTTTCATGAAACTCAATTATTATTTAGAAGCTTTAAAATTTAGGCAATTCGAAAAAAAAACAGGTTTATTTGATGCCGTTTTAACCTTATCTCAACACGAGCAAAAATGGTCTTTGGCGCAAAATAAACAATCGTATTACATTCCACTTTTTCATGGAAACGACAAGGTAGCGCCACTTTCCGCATTTGGAAGTTATGCCATTTACAGCGGCGACATGAGGACGTCCGACAACCGAAAAGCTGTTCGGTTTTTGATTGCTGTGTTTGCAAAAATTCCTGATTATAAACTAATTATTGCTGTTTCTGACAAGGTAAATTTTGTAGAGAAACATATTGGTACTGCACAAAATATCAGTGTTGTTCAGCCCAAAAATTACGAACATTTGCAAGCACTTTTAGCCGAAGCACACATCAATGTAATGGTTTCTTTTCAAGCATCTGGAACGAAGTTAAAATTGGTAAACGCCTTGTTTAACACACGCCACTGCTTGGTGAACCAAAATATGGTAGACGATGCAGACATTTTGTCTTTGTGTGAATTAGCTTCAAGCAAAGCTGAATTTACAGCTAAAATTAAAGAATTGAGAAATAAGCCCTACAATGAAGGAGAAAATCGGAAGAACATACTGAGCCAAGTGTATAACGATGTTACGAATGCTCAAAAAATAGATGCCATTATAAAAAACCTATCTTAAACCGCTCGTTGAACTACTTCAAAAATAGTTCCGTCTTCGCACTTTAGTGTTTTTGCCGGAAATTTCATTATCAAAGCATAATCGTGTGTCGCCATGATGACTGTTTTCCCGTTTTCGTTGATTTTTCGTAAAACTGCCATTACTTCTACACTGGTTTGTGGGTCTAAGTTTCCGGTAGGCTCGTCGGCCAAAATCAATTCAGGATCGTTGAGCAAAGCCCTTGCAATCGCCACACGTTGTTGTTCGCCACCCGAAAGTTGGTGCGGCATCTTGCCTGCTGAGCTTTTCATATCTACTTTTTCAAGCACTTCGTCTATTTTTTGTTGCATTTCTGCTTTGTCTTCCCAACCTGTAGCTTTCAAGACAAAAAGCATATTCTCGTTTACATTTCGATCAGGTAAGAGTTTGAAATCCTGAAAAACAATGCCAATTTTTCGTCTCAAATACGGAATATTACTTTCTTTCAAGGTGGCTAAATCAAAGTCAACAATACTGGCTTGCCCTTCAACCAAAGGTAAATCAGCATACAAGGTTTTCATGAAACTGCTTTTTCCAGAACCTGTTTTTCCGATAATGTAAATAAATTCGCCGTGCTTTACCTCTAAATTAATATTAGAAAGTACTGGATTTTTTTCCTGAAAAATGGTCACATTTCTTAAAAACAATACGGTTTCTGCCATGATAAAGTAATTTTAAAGTGGTAAAAGTAGTACCTTTCGAGTGGCTTTCAAAATAAATTAAGGATTTAAAGCTATCCTTTAACGTAAATTTTTAAGATGCAACATTTTATGAAACATCTGTTAATTTTGATATACTAAATGTCGGTTTTAGTTCGTTATACCCAATAGAATTTGATATATTTGACTTTTTTAAAACCATCGCTCATGCACAAATATTCTTGGCTTTTATTTCCGCTTTTGACTGCGGGAGTCAGCACCACCGTTTCTGCTCAACAATCAGAAATTCATACCAGCACCCTTAAAAATTACAATAGAGCACTCGACCTCTATCAAGACAAGCAGTATTTATCGGCCCAAATTATGTTTACGGATGTGTTACAATCCAACACGAATATGGATATTCAGGCTGATTGCAGCTATTATATTGCCATTTGTGCCATTCGGCTGAGTCAGAATGGTGCCGATCAGTTGATGACCAAATTTATTCAAAACTACCCCACTAGCTCAAAAGCCAACCAAGCTTATACGGAAGTAGCCCAATTTTATTTTGAACAAGGCCAATATAAACAAGCCATGGAATGGTTTGAAAAAGTAGACGAAACAACTCTTACCGCCACCGAACGCGATAAATTTAATTTTCAGAAAGGGTATGTGTTTTTTGCGGCTAAAAACAAAAAAGAAGCTACAACCTACTTTAATAAAGTGGTTAAGTCTAAAGAATATGCTTCGCAAGCCAAATATTATTTAGGATTTATGGCTTATGAAGCCAATGATTATGCGGAGGCAACCAAGCAATTTGACCAAGTAGCAGGCGAAGAAAAATACGACGAAAAAATGTCTTATTTTAAAGCCGATATGAATTTTAAAGCCGGAAAATTTCAAGAGGCTATAGATTTGGGAAAGAAAGCCATCCCAAAATCCAATGCAGCGGAAAAATCAGAATTGAGTAAAATAATCGGCGAGAGTTATTTTAATCTAAAACAATATAATGAGGCAATACCTTATTTGAAAGACTATCGCGGCAAAAAAGGAAAATGGAACAACACCGATTATTATATGTTGGGTTATGCCTTTTACCAACAAAAAGACTACGAAAACGCCATAGCACAATTTAATAAAATAATCGATGGTAACGATGCTGTGGCACAAAATGCCTACTATCATTTAGGCGAAAGTTACTTAAAATCAGACAAAAAGCAACAAGCCTTAAATGCATTTAAAAGTGCTTCTGAAATGGAATTCGATTTAAAAATCCAAGAAGATGCGTATTTGAATTATGCGAAACTGAGCTACGATATAGGAAATCCGTACCAAAGTATTCCGAGTGTTTTGAGTGCTTTTATTCAAAAATACCCCTCAAACCCAAATAATTCTCAGATTGAAACCTTGCTCATCAACTCTTATATTACCTCAAAAAATTACAAAGAGGCATTGATTTTATTGGAGAAAAATCAAAGTATTCAAAATAAACAAGCCTATCAAAAAGTAACGTTTTACCGAGGAATAGAATTGTATACCGATGGAAAATACAACGAGGCTTTGGTCATGTTTAAAAAATCGATTGCCGAACCTCGTGATGCAAAATTTACAGCCCGAGCCACCTTTTGGAAAGCAGAAACGGAATATACCTTAGATAACTTTACCGATGCCTTGACCAGTTTTAAACAATTTGAAGGCAATGCTATGGCAAAAAATACACCCGAATTTAAAAACGCCGATTACAATATTGGATACACATATTTTAAATTAAAAAATTATGATCAAGCCGCGGCTCGTTTTGATGCCTTTATCAAAAGCGGAACTACCGATAAAGTTAGATTGAACGATGCCTATTTACGTTCGGGAGATAGCCATTTTGTAAACGGAAAATATTGGCCGGCAATGGAAGCCTACAATAAATCAATCGAAATGAATGGCATAGATGCTGATTATGCCGCGTTTCAAAAGGCAATAAGCTACGGATTTGTGCAACGAAATGAGAAGAAAATCGAGGACTTAAACAAGTTTATTGCCACATTTACCAAATCAAAATACCGTGATGATGCACTTTTTGAATTGGCCAACACCTACACCGCCGAAAATAAATCGAGCGATGCCTTAAAAACATACGATAAATTAATTGCCGAATACAAAAATGGTTCTTACGCTGGAAAATCTATTTTGCGTCAAGGCTTGATTTATTATAACGGAGATCAATCGCAACAAGCATTGGTGAAATTTAAAAAAGTGGCAGCCGAATTTCCGAATACACAAGAAGCTTTGCAAGCAGTATCTACAGCCCGATTGATTTATGTAGATACCGGAAAAGTAGATGAATATGCCGCTTGGGTCAAAACTTTAAATTATGTAGAAATATCGGATGCAGAATTGGATAACGATACCTATGAATCGGCAGAGAAACAGTATTTACAAAATAATTCCAAACAAGCCATTACCGGATTTAGCACTTATGTAGCTAAATTTCCCAACGGTATTCACGCCTTGAAAGCCAATTTCTACCTCGGACAGTTGTACTTTGCAGCAGATTTAGAAAATAATGCGGTACCCAATTATGAATTTGTTATTTCAAAACCTAGAAACGAATTTACCGAACAAGCTTTGGCTAGACTATCGTCGATATTTTTAAAAGCAAAAAATTACGATAAAGCCATTCCGGTTTTGAAGCGACTTGAATCTGAAGCTGATTTTCCGCAGAACGTCACTTTTGCGCAAGCTAATTTAATGAAATCCTACTACGAAAAAGCAGATTACGTCAATGCCGTATCGTCTGCCGAGAAAGTTTTGTCCAACCCAAAAACAGACGACAAAATCCGGAGTGATGCTCAAATAATCATTGCTCGTTCGGCTGTAAAAACAAAAGATGAAGTAAAAATGCGTTCGGCTTATGGCAAATTATTAAGCATCGGCAAGGGCGAGATTGCGGCAGAAGCCTTGTATTATGATGCTTATTTTAAAAACAAAGACAGCAAATTTGAAGAATCTAATAAAGTGGTACAAAAATTAGCCAAGGATTATTCGGGTTATAAATATTTTGGTGCCAAAGGATTAGTGGTCATGGCCAAGAATTTTTATGCGATGAAAGACAGTTATCAGGCCAACGTTATCTTAGAAGCGGTAGTAAAAAACTTCGCGGAATTTCCAGATGTCATAGCCGAAGCCGAAGAAAACCTAGCTATTCTTAGAGCGGAAGAATCTAAAACCAATTCGTCTATTCAAAACTAAAGCAGGATTATTTTAAATTTTCAAATTAAAAAAGATGACTCATAAAATCAAATATACAATTGCAATCGCAGTAGTTCTGGGCAGTTTACAAACCACGTTTGCACAAAAAAAAGACGAAAACATCGGTACTGAAGTAGTTAACGTAGTTAAATCTTACACGCCAACTATTTCAGATGCTTTTAAAGTAAAGGAAACCCCAACGCTTGATGATGAAGAAACCGCCAAGAAAGAAGTAATAAAATACAACATCTTTTCTTTTCCGGTAGCTTCTACTTTTGCACCTGCCAAAGGACGCGCGGCAACGGTAGATAAAGCAGCTAAAGAGCGACTTTATAAAAATTATGCTACACTAGGTTTTGGCACGTATGCCACTGCCAATGCCGAATTATACATCACGGAAGATATTAACGATTCTGATTTTATGGCGGGAATGCTCAGACACCAATCGTCTCAAGGCAATATCAAAGGAGTTCGATTAGATGACCATTTTTACGACACCGGATTAGACCTAATGTATGGAAGCAGAAATGATTCATACGATTGGACTGTAGATTTGGGCTACCAAAATCAAGTGTATAATTGGTACGGATTACCTCGCTTTTTCGGAAATAACCTTCCGGAAACTGAGCAAAGCGAATTGATTAATTCGATTGATCCGCAACAAACCTATCATAATTTCTACATCGGTGGAACCCTTGGTGTACAGGATAGTTTTTTTGAGAAGGCGAATTTTAAATACAACCGGTTTTGGGACGCTACAGGCTCAGCGGAAAATCATGTTAGTTTTAAACCCTCTCTTAATTTGGGTTCTGATGATTCTTACTTTAAACTAAATTTTACGGTAGATTATTTGAATGCAAAATTTGAGCAAGCCTATTCGGCCATTCCATTAAATCCTGCGACAACATTTGCTGGCGAAAATTCGAATTTGATTTTAAGTGCAAACCCAAACTTTCAATTGCTGCAAGACGATTTAACCCTTAATTTAGGAGCCGAAGTAACCTATCTATCCGAACTGAAAAACGCCTATAACGGAGAAGAAAGAGCCTCAGACGGAAGTATTTATGTCTACCCAAAAATAACCGCTTCCTACAAAGTGGTTGGCGATTTGATGGTGGCCTATGCTGGAGCTGAAGGAGGATTACAACAAAATACGTATCGGAATTTTACTAACAGCAATCCGTTTTTATCGCCTACTCAACTTATTACTCCTACGGATAGTCAGTACGATATTTATGTAGGATTGAAAGGAAAACTAGCCAATACTGTGAGTTATAACCTGAGAGGTTCTTATTTAAGTGAGAAAAACAGAGCACTATTTTTATCTAACCCTTATACCGAAACAGCCACAAATGAAGCTTATAGTTTTGGAAATTCATTCTCAGTGGTGTACGATGATGTTAAAACACTTGGTTTTTTTGGCGAGTTGAAAGCCGATTTGTCCAAGAACGTTGCTTTCGGAATCAATGCTTTGCTTAACAGCTATAGCGTAAATGAGCAAAATGAAGCGTGGAACTTACCACAGATTCGTGTCAACTCGACTTTAAATGTCAACCTTACGGAGAAATGGTTTGCAGGTGCAAATGTATTCTATGTGGGCGAAAGAATGGATTTTCAAGTAGACCAATCTTTTACTGAAATTGGAACGGGCATTCGCACTTTAGACGCTTACTTTGATGCTAATTTGAATGTTGGCTACAAGTACAACGAACGATTAACCGCATTTATAAAAGGAAATAACTTGGCTAACCAAGCCTACCAAAAATGGTTGAATTATCCGGTACAACAATTGCAAGTACTATTAGGAGCGAGTTATAAATTTGATTTTTAACACGCTATTTTGATAGAAATAAAATACAGTTTTTTAGATTTTAATGAGACCATAATGACTTTTAAAGCGCAAATAGTAGCCCAATATGAATTGCGAATTCAAGATAAGGTTGATGCTTTTCAGGACATGATTGCGGCACTTTCGGCCGATTCAAAAAACGATGCGAAAGGTTCAGCTGGAGATAAGCACGAAACCGCTTTATCGATGATGCATATTGAGCAAGAGAAACTTAGTTTTAAGCTGCAGGAATGCCTAAACGACCACGAAGCATTTTCTAAAATAGATTTTACAAAAACACATCGTAAAGTACAAGTGGGGAGTTTGGTTTTGGCCAACAGTTCGTACTTTTTAATTGCTATTGCTTTACCTAAAATAACGGTTCAAGGAATGACTGTTTTTGGAATTTCGCCCCATTCGCCCTTGGCTCAAGCATTAATTGGCCGAACGGCGGGTGAGACTTTTACTGTCAATACGACCCATTATTTGATTCATGAGGTAATGTGATTAGAATGCGTTGGCGTTTAATTTTTCGCACTTTTTAAAAAATCAACTGTCTTGATAACAGCTCTTTTCTTCGCGTAAGGGATAGAAATGGAGCTCGTCGGTGCGAGGCATGAAGCAATCTCTTTTTCAAGATTGCTTGGTGCCTCGCACCGACAGCGGGAATGGATAGCCCGACGCCACAACCTACAAAAGTACCGTTCATTAAAGACGGTACTTATTGTAGGTTGTGGGGTTACGCCCTAAAAAAAAAAACATATCCACCGGTGAGTTATCTCATTTTTAATTGTATAAATGTTAACAATTATTCAGTTCTAAAAACTGTACTTTTGAGGTCTTTTTAAATGCAAAAATGATTTTAATATTCTAAACCTTATGAGATTAAAAGCTAGGTTAATTCTGCTCTTTTGTGTTATAAATTTTTCTGCTGGATGGTGTCAAAATAAATTTACCCTGAGTGGCATTGTGTCAGATTTGAACAGCAACGAGACTTTGATTGGTGTTAGTATTTACGTACCAGAGCTTAAAATTGGTACAACTACCAATGAATACGGATTTTATTCGATGACTTTGCCCGAAGGAACGTTTACTATTGAGTATAGCTACGTGGGTTATCAGACTGTAAATGAAACACTTGTAATGTCTCAATCAGTGAAGAAAAATGTGAGTTTGTTGAATGATGGCGAACAACTGGAGGAAGTGATTATTACTGAAACGCGAAAAGCTAATATCCGAAAAGCGGAAATGAGTGTGAATAAACTTTCGATTGGTGATATTAAAAAAATGCCTGTGGTGCTCGGAGAAGTAGATGTTATAAAATCTATTTTGCTACTTCCTGGGGTTACAAATGCAGGAGAAGGCGCCTCAGGATTTAACGTGCGAGGTGGCGGTGCCGATCAGAATTTGATTTTGTTAGATGAGGCGGTAATTTTTAATTCATCGCATGTTTTTGGATTTTTCTCGGTGTTTAATCCCGATGCCATTAAAGATTTAAAGCTGTATAAAGGAGGAATTCCGGCACGTTTTGGAGGGAGAGGGTCATCTGTATTAGATATTTATCAGAAGGAGGGAAATTCTAAAAAATTTCAAATGAGCGGCGGAATTGGTTTGATAACGAGTCGGTTACTAGCTGAAGGGCCGCTTGTAAAAGACCGAGGTTCGTTTTTGATTGGGGGTCGAGGTTCGTATGCTCATTTATTTTTAAAATTGGCTGATAATAACAATTCGGCTTATTTTTATGATTTAAACACGAAGCTGAACTATAAAGTTGACGATAAAAACAGTTTGTATCTTTCGGGATATTTTGGACGAGACGTTTTTAATTTAGCTGGCAGTTTTGTGAACGTTTATGGAAATTCGACATTAAATTTACGATGGAATCACTTGTTTAATGACAAGTTGTTTTCTAATTTATCGCTAATTTATAGTGATTATTACTACGGATTAACACTTGATTTTGTTGGATTTCAATATGATTCGGGTATTAAAAATTACAATCTCAAATATGATTTTAAGAACTATGTTTCCAATACGTTAAAACTAAATTATGGTGTTAATGCCATTTATTATGATTTTAATCCGGGAGTGATTACACCTACCTCTGAAAGCTCGGGAATTAATTTTAGAAAACTCGAGCAGAAATATGCCTTTGAACCAGCATTGTATCTTGAAGCGGAACACGATGTAAGCTCAAAATTATCACTGATGTACGGTTTACGCTACAGTATGTTTTACCGATTAGGGCAATCAACGGTAAATCTATACGAAAATAATCAGGCTGTAGAGTACGACGAAGTTTTAAAAATTTACCGCAAAGGAACACCTATTGGAACTGAATTTTTTGACAGTAATGACATCATGGCGTCCTTTGATAATTTCGAACCTCGTTTTTCTGCTTCTTATGCTTTGAATGATAATCAGTCACTTAAAGCGAGTTACAACCGAATGACGCAATATTTACAACTTATTTCAAACACTTCGTCTCCTACACCATTAGATGTTTGGACGCCGAGTGATCGATATATTAAACCTCAAATTGTAGATCAGGTGGCTGTGGGGTATTTTCAGAATTTTAATAATGATGATTACAGTCTAGAAGTGGAAAGTTTTTATAAAACGGTGCAAAATCGTATTGATTATATAGACGGTGCAGATTTGATTGCTAATGAAGCCTTGGAGCAAATCATTCTAAATGGAAGACTTCGTGCCTACGGACTTGAGGTTTTATTTCGAAAAAATACCGGAAAATTTAACGGTTGGATTTCTTATACTTTGTCGAGATCAGAACAGCAAACGCCAGGCAGAACGGCAACCGAAATTGGTATAAATAACGGAAATTGGTATAAATCAGCATTTGATAAATTGCATAATTTGGCTATTACATCGGCTTATGATTTAAATGAAAAATGGAGTTTTGGTGCGAATTTTATTTTGCAATCCGGACAGCCTGTTACGTTTCCGAACGGGCAGTACCAATACCAAGGCATTACCATTCCGAGTTATGGTTTGCGTAACGAAAACAGGTTGCCCCTGTTTCACCACCTTGATATTTCGGCCACGTATACACCAAAAGCACAACAGAAAAAAAGATGGCAAGGCGAATGGGTCTTTAGTGTATATAATTTATACAACAGAATGAATGCTGCTTCTATTAATTTCAGGCAGAATACCAGTGGCGTAAATGAGGCCGTACGGTTTTCTATTTTTGGCGTAGTTCCCGCTGTAAGCTACAATTTTAAATTTTAACCTATTAACTATTACAATTTTCTCTGACGAATAACTTTCTAAGGATTAAAAAATAAACGAGTCATGAAAAAACAAATCCTACTTTATATATCGATACTTTCGGCCGTCTTACTTTCTTCCTGCGAAGAAGTTATAGACGTAGATTTAAATACCGCCGCTCCAAGATTAGTGGTAGATGCCGCACTCAAATGGGAAAAAGGAACAAGCGGTTCTGATCAAACCATTAAACTTACAACTACCACAGGCTATTTTGACCAAATTATTCCAACGGTTTCTGGAGCAGAAGTGAAGGTAACCGCTGCAAATGGAAGTATTTTTAATTTTATAGAAATTGAACCCAATTCTGGCGAATATATTTGCAACAACTTTGTGCCACAAATAAATGAAAACTACACACTAAGCATACAGTTGAATGGCGTTACCTATACGGCAAATGAAACCTTGGTAGCCGTTCCGGAAATTGACAAAATTGAACAGGATGATGATGGTGGTTTCGGCGGAGGCAATATTGAACTCAAATTCTTTTTCACCGACAATGGTCTAACGAATGATTTTTATCTCTTTCGCAATAAACTTTCAAGGTATGATGTGCCACAATACTCCGTGAGTCGAGACGAATTCTATCAAGGTAATCAAGCCTTCGATATTTATAGTAATGAAGATATAAAGGCAGGAGACACGGTTGATTTTACGTTACACGGTATTTCGCAAGGTTATTTTAATTACATGCAAATCTTGCTTAGTATTGCCGGAAATGCTTCTGGCGGCGGACCATTTCAGTCGCCACCCGCTACAGTGAGAGGCAATATCGTTAACACCTCTGATGTAGAAAATTACGTCTTGGGATTTTTTAGTTTGTCGGAAACTACAAGCGTACAATATACCGTGCAGTAGTGAATGTATCATACAAAAATGTTAGAGAAATATGACCAGTTTACATCCAATGGAATTTGGCTATATCACTAATTGCTTGATTTTTACGTTTAGTTTTTCAATCTCATTTTGACATTTCTACTTTAAAAAAAATCGAAAGATTTACGAAGTAAACTAAACTGTTTTTGATGTTACTTGGACTAGAAAAACAACCTACGAAGCGCTTAGAAATGTTGAACGGTAAAGAGGATTTGGAGCTTTGAGTTATGCAAATCTCATATCGAGTCAATTGACCAAAACCAGTTAAAACCAAAGTGATTGCCAATACACCTCGCTACATTTAGAAAATAGTCTAACGAAAATGGCCACAACTACAGCTTTATTCAGTAGTTTTGAAAGTCAAACCCAATCTGTGTATAACTTTTTTTTTATTATACTCATTACATCTTGTTGCTGCACAACAACTATCTTTACAAAAACTGTTTTAGCATTATGAATTCAGAACTTAAAAAACTATTTCCTGCTTTTTCTAATCCGCTTTTGGAAGAGATTGAAGAAAGCGCCTCCAACCAATCTGTCTCGGCTGGTACTGTAATTATGCGAACCGGACAGTATATTAAAAACACTGTTTTGGTGCTAAGCGGTAGCATAAAAATTTACCGCCAAGACGACGACGGTGGCGAATTTTTAATGTATTATCTGCAGCCAGGACAAGCGTGTGCTATTTCGATGATTTGCGCAACAAAAAATGAACAAAGCGAAATTATGGCCAAAGTGGTTGAAGATGCTGAACTTGTATTGATTCCGCTTCATTTGATGGATAAATGGATGATGCAGCATCGGTCTTGGTATGAATTTGTTATTGAAACCTACAGAAACCGCTTCGAAGAGGTCTTAACTGTGGTAGATAGTATTGCGTTTCGTGCCATGGACGAGCGACTCGAATTTTACCTGAAAAGACATCAAGACGCTTGTGGCTGTAACGATCTTAAACTATCTCATCAAGAAATTGCCAACGAGCTAAATACTTCTAGAGAAGTAATCTCACGACTTCTTAAAAAGTTAGAACAACGCGGAACAGTCAAATTACACCGTAATCACATCGAACTGATTAAAAAATAGCAGCTGTGTGATAAAAGTTACCATCTACACCACAATTACATTGCATCTTTGCATCATAAAATTTTAATTATGGAATACATAGGATATTTTGCATCGATACTTATTGGCGTGGCACTCGGACTTATCGGGGGTGGTGGCTCTATTCTTACCGTGCCGGTTTTAGTTTACTTATTCGCTATCGAACCTGTTTTAGCCACAGCCTATTCATTATTCATCGTTGGATTAACGAGTGGCGTTGGTAGCGTAACCTACTTTAAAAAAGGGCTCGTAAATATCAAAACGGCTATTGTTTTCGGGATTCCTTCGATAATTGCCGTTTTTTTTACGAGAGCTGTAATTGTACCAGCCATTCCACAGGAATTATTTTCCACAAGTCATTTTATACTGACCAAAGATTTGTTTTTAATGTTGCTCTTTGCAGTAATCATGGTCATGGCGTCATATACAATGATCAAAAAAGATAAAAAAGTCACTACGGACGAGCCTACTGCACAAAAATTTAATTACCCACTGATTTTACTTGAAGGCGCTTTGGTAGGCGTTGTTACTGGAATGGTGGGTGCTGGAGGCGGATTTCTCATCATCCCAGCCCTCGTTATTTTAAGTAAACTTCCGATGAAGGAAGCTGTTGGCACTTCATTAGTTATCATCGCTGCTAAATCGCTCATTGGCTTTTTTGGAGAAGGAGGCGAAAACAGTATCGATTGGTCGTTTTTATTTAGCATTTCTACCTTTGCCATTGTCGGAATTTTTATCGGAAGTGCTTTGTCAAAGAAAATAGATGGTGCTAAACTAAAACCTGCCTTCGGATGGTTTGTTCTCATCATGGGCATTTACATCATTGCTAAAGAACTATTGTCTTCTTAAACAAAGTAAGATGAGTGCATTTTTACTGACAAAATAATACGATAGAATTATCTACAAATAGATGTAACAATCGGATTTTTAAAAACTTTGGATTAAAGAATTTTGATAGACAGCACGAAAAGTCTATGAAAGCGCTTTAATCCAAAGTACCTTAAAATTTTAATCGCTACTGCAAGTGATTTGAGTTATATTTTTTTTGTAAAAATTTGAATTTCAAAATCATAAGAGCTGTTACATCCCCTATCCTGATGCTATTTTTTCTTGGAAATTTCTTTCAGCACTTTAGAATTCCAATGTTTACGCCTCTGGTTCGTCATCGGCTTCCCACTTTCCAACTACCGATGTAGCCAAGGCATTTCCTAAGACGTTAGTGGCACTTCTGAACATATCGCAAAAATGATCAATAGGCAGAATCAAAGCAATTCCTTCTATTGGAATATCAAACATCCCACAAGTAGCAGCTACAACCACTAAACTCGCCCGAGGCACACCTGCGATACCTTTACTCGTTAGCATCAATACCAAAAGCATGGTAAGCTGAGTGCCCACACTCAATTCTATGCCGTAAGCTTGGGCAATAAATATACTGGCAAATGTCATGTACATCATACTTCCGTCTAGGTTAAACGAATAACCAAGAGGTAGCATGAAAGAAACTATTTTATTTTTGATTCCAAAACGTTCCAATTCTTCTGTTAGTTTAGGAAAAACAGCTTCACTACTTGTAGTACCAAAAGCTATAAAAAGGGGTCCTGTGATTCGCTGTAGCAAAACGTTCATCCTTTTGCCTAAAAAGAGATAACCTACAGCGAGTAATACAAGCCAAAGTGAGGCAATACCGACAAGAAATGAGCCAAAGAACTTAATATACGTGAACAAAAGCTCGTTGAGATCTCGGATAGCAAAAACGGCTGCAATGGCACCAAAAACACCAATTGGTGCAAACTTCATTACATAGTTTACCATTTTTAAAACAATGTGAGAGGTCTTATCGAGTGCATTTACTACTGGTTTAGCATAATCGCCAATAGAAGCGGCTGCTAGCCCAAAAAAGATTGAAAAAATAACAATTTGTAAGATTTCATTGGTAGCCATCGCCTCTACAATACTTTTAGGAATGATATGCTCGATAAAGTTTTGTGCCGAAAAAACGGTGGTATTTTTGGTTACTTCACTTGCGGCATCAGCATCTACGTTAGAAAGGTTTAATCCAACTCCGGGCTCCAAAAGATTGACAAAAAATAACCCGATTAAAAGCGAAATTAGAGAGGCTGTAAAAAACCAAGCCAAGGCCTTCCCTCCTATCCTTCCTACCGCTTTTACATCGCCAAGTTTTGCAATACCAACTACTAAAGTGGTAAAAACAAGAGGCGAGATAATCATCTGTACCAGACGAATAAAAACAGTAGCTAAAATTTTGATGTAATTACTAAATTCTTTACTCCATTCAACCGAAGCGTTATTGTGAATTACAATTCCTAAAACCGCACCGAAAAACATAGCGATTAAAATTTGAAACGTAAGGTTTCCGAGTAGTGATTTTGGTGTAGTTGTGTTTGTAGTCATTTATTTAATATTCGTTTTGTTTTTTAGATAATAATCGGCCAAGACCAAGGCTGCCATGGCCTCTACAATAGGAACTGCTCGAGGTACCACACAAGGATCATGACGTCCTTTACCTTGCATTTCTACTTTATTTCCCTGATTATCAATTGTTTCTTGATTTTGCATAATCGTGGCTACGGGTTTAAAGGCTACTTTAAAATAGATATCCATTCCGTTAGAAATTCCTCCTTGTATGCCTCCTGAAAAATTGGTTTTTGTTGTTCCATCCGTGTTAAAAACATCATTGTGTTCACTACCAGTCATTTTTGAACCTTCAAAACCGCTGCCGTACTCAAAGCCTTTTACGGCATTAATAGATAGCATGGCCTTACCTAACTCGGCATGAAGTTTATCAAAAACAGGTTCGCCAAGACCAATCGGTACATTTTGTAAAACACAGGTAATTGTTCCGCCAACACTATCGCCTTTCTTTCGAATTTCTTTAATGTAAGCTTCCATTTCTGCTGCCGATTTTGCATCAGGACATCGCACAATGTTTGATTCGATTTGCGTAAAATCTAAATCTTGATAAGGAATATCGAGCGAAATTTTCCCAACCGAAGAAACAAAAGCGTTGATTTTTATATCCGAAATGACTTGTTTAGCCACGGCACCTCCTACCACTCGAGCTACCGTTTCTCGGGCCGAACTCCTGCCTCCTCCTCGATAATCACGGATACCATATTTCTGTTGGTAAACAAAATCAGCGTGACTTGGACGAAAGACATCTTTTATATGTACGTAATCTTGTGATTTCTCGTTGGTGTTTACAATAGTAAATCCGATAGGCATTCCAGTTGTTTTCCCTTCAAAAATACCCGATAAAAACTGCACTTCGTCTTCTTCTTTACGTTGGGTAACAATACTTGATTGGCCTGGCTTTCGACGCATCAACTCCGCTTTAATTTTAGCCATATCGAGCGCTATTCCCGCTGGACAACCTTCGATAATACCTCCTAAAGCTACTCCGTGTGATTCTCCAAAACTGGTTAACTTAAAAATACTGCCAAAACTATTTCCGGACATTCTGCTTGTTTTGAACAAAAGTAAACTTTTCAAACAAGGTATAAAAATTAAAAAGTTAAATTTAAAAGTAAGGTTTTTAAATCCTTTTAGAAATAAGTACTCACAATTAATTATTCCTCTATAAATTCGGTGCTTAATTTACCTAAATATTTTAACGAAAAAGATATTTTGCAAGTATAGAGTTAGGTACATCTAACAATTGATAGTAAAATGCTATATTTGCCTAAACCAACAAAAAAAACTCTTATGAAAAACGCATTTTTTTATACACTTTTGGTCACTTTATTTATAGTTTCTTGTTCAGATGATGGAGATTCTTCTGATTCAGCCGCTATTTTTATGCCTTTGGAAACCAATTCCGCTTGGGTTTATGATGTAAATATTGATAATCAACTGGCAGGAAGAGACTCACTTTATGTAAGCGGTGAAACCATTATTTCGGGTAAAACCTACAAAACATTGGTTACGCAAAACCCACCCACTGGCTTTTATACCAATGCTTTAAATAACAGTGCTATCCGAAAAGACGGAGACAAACTAGTAGTTTCTGGTGCTACGGGTCTGGGATTAGCCGATTTTTTGCCTGTTGAAATTGCCCTAAGCGACTTTGTGATTTTTAAAGAAAACAGCAGTAATAACAGCCAAATAGACATTGCTGAAGGAACAATTGAGCAAGACTTTCAGGGATTTCCCTTAAAAATTGATTATAAGTTAATTTCTCAGTTTAAGGAAACCCTGCCTTCTTTTACCGTACCTGGAAAAGAAACCTATAACAACGTAAAAGTGATGTCAATCATTGCCAACTTAAAAGTAACTACCACTTATTTAGTACCTATTGTTAACTCGCCAATTACTGTTGGTATTCTTGATCCGCAGAATGTTATTGTTTCAACGCATTACTATGTTGAGAATGTGGGAATGGTGTATGCAAAAACAGACGTTAATTTTGAAGTGAACGATTTTTCGCAATTTGGAATTGAATTACCAATACCTCAGCAAGGCTCTGCTGTAATTGAAGAATTTTTGGATTAAAGAATTTTAAACAAAATTTAAAGAAATTGCATTATTTTTTTGCTGCTAAATGGTATATGTAATCGTTTTTACTACTACATTTGCGTTATAAATTTTAAAAACAGAACACATGAAAAAATTAATTTTATCAGCAGTAGCTGTACTTGGTTTAGCATTTTCGGCTAACGCACAAGAAATCAGCAAAAACGCTTTAGGTTTACGATTAGGAGACAATGATGGTTTTGGAGCAGAAATCTCTTATCAAAGAGGTTTGGGTGACAACAATCGATTGGAACTTGATTTAGGAATCAGAAACAACGACAACTACGATTCTTTCAAATTAGTAGGTTTATACCAATGGGTATGGAATATTGAGGGAGGATTTAACTGGTATGCCGGTGTTGGTGGAGGTGTAGGAACATTCAATGTACCTAAAGCTGATGTTGACGGAACTTATTTCTTAGCTGCTGGAAATTTAGGTATTGAATATAACTTTGATTTTCCACTTTTACTTTCTTTAGACATCCGTCCAGAGTTATACTTTGGAGACGAGTTTAGAGACGATAAATTTGGTCCAGATTTAGCTTTAGGTATCCGTTACCAATTCTAAGAAATCCATTTCTTTATATTTGCGTAAGGCAAGTAAATAGAATTCACTCACAAAGCACTTGTAGATTTACAAGTGCTTTTTTTATGTTTTACATAAAAATGGTATCATTTTCGCTTTCGCAAAAGTGACTCACCTTACTTTTATCACCCAGAAGATGAAAAGATTCCTGTTTTTTACAAAAAAAATTTTCATATCACTATTGGCTTTTATTGCTGTTTATCTCTTAATGGCATTTAGTATTCCGTTTATCGCGGTCAATACTGAAAATCGTTCAACTGATAGTGACATTTCTGTTTACATTAAAACAAATGGCGTTCATACGGATATTGTGGTACCGATAAAAACTGCTGTCAAGGATTGGAGTACAATCGTTCAGTATTCGCACATTAAATCTAAAGATTCTACCTTACAGTTTATTGGTTTTGGTTGGGGCGACCAAGGCTTTTATCTCAATACCCCCGAATGGTCTGATTTAAAAGTCAGTACCGCCTTAGTAGCGGCAAGCGGATTAGGCACTTCGGCCATTCATGCTACACTTTACAAAGGCATTAATGAAGATGAAAATTGCATAAGAATCAAGGTTTCGGAAAGAGAATATCAAAAACTAGTTACTTATATTCAAGATAGTTTTAAACTTGATAAGAAAAAAAATGTACAGTGGATACACACCACAACCTACGGCCAAAACGATAGTTTTTATGAAGCAAACGGCTCATATTCGCTTTTTTTTACTTGCAATACTTGGGCCAATTCCGCACTAAAAGCAATGAATCAAAAGGCGGCGCTTTGGACACCAACCGACACAGGCATTTTTAGACATTACCGATAAAGTTTGGTTGATTTATTTTTAATAATTTTATGTGCACTAGCTTTCATTTTTTGTTCACTTGACGTATATTAGCTGAAAATCTAGAATTTTCAAATGGCAGAACAAAATCAGTACAACGAGGATAATATTCGCTCCCTCGATTGGAAAGAACACATCAGAATGCGACCCGGTATGTATATCGGAAAATTGGGCGATGGCTCGTCTCCCGATGATGGAATTTATATTTTGCTCAAAGAAGTAATAGACAACTGCATCGATGAATTTGTGATGGGTGCCGGAAAAACCATCGAAGTCAGTATTAAAGACAAGACAGTTTCTGTGCGTGATTATGGTCGTGGTATTCCGCTCGGAAAAGTGGTTGATGTGGTTTCGAAAATGAATACCGGTGGAAAATACGATTCACTTGCTTTTAAGAAATCGGTTGGACTCAACGGTGTCGGAACTAAGGCAGTAAATGCCCTTTCTAATTATTTTAGAGTAGAATCTGTTCGGGATGATAAACAAAAAGCAGCCGAATTTTCAGCAGGAAATTTAGTTATTGACGAAGAAATCATCGAAACCACCAAACGAAAAGGTACTAAAGTGGTCTTTACTCCTGATGAGGCTATCTTTAAAAATTACAAATTCAGAAATGAATATGTAATCAAAATGCTCAAAAATTATTGCTACCTCAATACCGGTTTAACCATTATTTACAACGGAGAAAAATACTACTCTGAAAATGGTTTAAAGGATTTATTAGAAGAAAACATTACAGAAGAAGATGCTGTTTACCCCATCATTCACCTTCTTGGAGACGACATTGAAGTGGCGATAACCCACAGTAAATCACAATATTCTGAGGAATACCATTCGTTTGTAAACGGACAAAACACCACACAAGGAGGAACCCATTTAGTGGCTTTTCGTGAAGCATTGGTAAAAACCATTCGCGAATTTTACAACAAAAATTTCGATCCTTCGGATGTTCGAAAATCCGTTGTCAGTGCGGTAAGCATTAAGGTTATGGAGCCGGTTTTTGAATCACAAACCAAAACCAAACTAGGTTCTACCGACGTAGGACCTGATATGCCTAGCGTTCGGACCTTTGTAAACGACTTTGTAAAAACCAAACTCGATAATTATTTACATAAAAATCCAGAAGTAGCTGATGCGCTTTTGCGTAAGATTTTGCAAGCCGAACGCGAGCGAAAAGAACTTTCGGGTATTCGAAAATTAGCCAAAGATCGTGCGAAAAAAGCCAATTTGCACAACAAAAAATTAAGAGATTGTCGGGTTCATTTGGGCGATATAAAAAACCCGCGTTATTTAGAAAGTACACTATTTATTACTGAAGGAGATTCGGCTTCGGGTTCAATAACTAAGTCGCGCGATGTCAATACACAAGCGGTATTTAGTTTACGTGGAAAACCACTCAATTCCTACGGAATGACTAAAAAAATTGTGTATGAAAACGAAGAATTCAACTTGCTTCAAGCCGCTTTGAATATCGAAGAAGATATGGAAGATTTACGGTACAACAATATCGTGATTGCTACCGATGCCGACGTCGATGGAATGCACATTCGGTTGTTACTGATAACCTTTTTCTTGCAATTTTTTCCGGAATTAATCAAAGAAGGGCACTTGTATATTTTGCAAACACCCCTTTTTAGAGTGCGAAATAAGAAAGAAACGATTTATTGTTATTCTGAAGAAGAACGTGTGAATGCGATTGAAAAACTGAAACCCAAACCAGAAATTACCCGATTTAAAGGTTTAGGAGAAATTTCGCCAGACGAATTTAAACATTTCATTGGAGCCGATATTCGTTTAGACCCTGTGATGTTAGACAAAGCTACTTCTATCGAAAAACTTTTGGAATTTTATATGGGTAAAAACACACCTGATAGACAAGAGTTTATCATCAATAATTTGAAAGTAGAATTGGATGTGGTTGAGAATAATTAGTTAAAGTATGGACAATCAAGATATACGCTGGAAGCAACGGTTTCAAAATTTTGAGAATGCATTTATTAGTTTTAAGGAAGCCGTTGAAGAACATGGCACAACAACCAATGAATTAATAAAAGCAGGAATTATTCAAAGATTTGAATTTACTCACGAACTTTCATGGAAAGTAATGAAAGACTTTTTAATTTTTGAAGGAATTCAAAATATAATTGGGTCCAGGAGTGCCGTTCGAGAAGCTTTAAATAAAAATCTAATTACAGATGGAGAAATTTGGATGGAAATGATTGAAACCAGAAATATAGCCGTTCATACCTATGATGAAGAAATTCTAAATAAAGAATTTATTAAAATTGTCAATGATTACTATCGGTTATTGTGTGATTTTTATAGAATGATGAAAAAATATTTATAATGTTTGGTATTTATCCTAAGTCTTTCGTCTTGTTACAAAAAATTTTCTCAAAACATTCTAATGTTTTAGAAGTTAGAATTTATGGTTCAAGAGCAAAAGGAAATTATCGTGAAGGTTCTGATATTGATTTAGTTATAGTCAACGATATTGAATATTCTGAACTACAAGAGATTATTAATGAAATCGAAGAATCAATAATTCCATATTTAGTAGATATTTCTATTTATTCAAAATTGAATTCAGAAAGTTTAAAAGAACATATAGATAGAGTTGGGAAAGTTTTTTATTCAAAATCTGAAACAAATTCATTGTAAAGTGCAAAAACCTACAATACTGATAAGGTTTTATAACAATAATTTGAAAGTAGAATTGGATGTGGTGGAGAAAAATTAAACTAATTAAAGTTGACAGAAGAAGTCCAAAATATTAATTTATTTCAACAAGTTGCTGTCTTATTAAAAAACGCACAGCAACAAGTTTTGCGTACGGTAAATTCTACAATGGCTTACACCTATTTTGAGATAGGAAGAATGATTGTTGAAGAAGAGCAAAACGGAAAAGAACGAGCCGAATATGGAAAACAAATTCTAAAAGGACTTTCAGAACAATTGACAAAGGAATTTGGAAAAGGATTTTCATTAAGTAATTTAGAGCAGATTAGAAAATTTTATCTGATTTATTCAAATTCCGAATCACTGCTGCGGATTTTTCAAATTCAAAATACACAATCAGTGATTGTGGAATCTGATATTCCAATTCCACAGACACTGTCTACGGAATTAGAAAATTCAAAATCACAGACAGTGTCTGCGGAATTTGTAAGTTCAAAAACACTGACGCTGATTTCGTTTTTCAGATTAACTTGGTCGCACTATGCCTTTTTAATGCGAATAGACGATGAAAATGAGCGAAGTTTTTACGAAGTTGAAACCGAAAAAAATAATTGGAGTTTAAGAGAACTAAAGCGTCAATATGATTCTGCACTATTCACTCGATTATCATTAAGCAGGGATAAAGAGGGAATTTTGAAACTATCACAAGAAGGTCAAATCATCGAAAAACCAAAAGACATTATCAAAGACCCTTATATTTTAGAATTTTTGGGATTGCCCGAATTGCATCAATATTCAGAATCTGATTTAGAACAAGAAATCATCAATAAATTAGAACATTTTTTGTTAGAATTAGGCGAAGGTTTTGCATTTGTAGCACGGCAAAAAAGAATAACATTTGACGATAAACATTTTTATATAGATTTAGTTTTTTACAATCGAGTTTTAAGAAGTTTTGTGCTCATCGATTTAAAAATTGGCGAATTGAAACATCAAGACTTAGGACAAATGCAAATGTATGTGAATTATTACGACAGAGAAATGCGTTTGGAAGGAGAAAACAAAACCATCGGAATTGTGCTATGTCAAAGTAAAAGCGATTTATTAGTAGAATACACATTACCAGATAATAACGAGCAAATTTTTGCAAGCAAATACAAAACTATTTTGCCTAGTAAAGAAGATTTTAAACGTATAATAAAATCATGATTAAAAAAATAATAATCTTTGGAGCTATATTTTTCATTACTTTTTCATTTTTTAGTTTCATTCATTTTTTGAATGACCACAAAGAATGTAGCAATATAATTCATTCTAAAGTAGATTCAAAAGAAAATTTAGTTAAAGAAGAGGTTCATATTTGTAAAGAGAAATTTAATTTTTAATAAGAATAACTCAATATAGAAACTAGATTTAACCCAACTTATTCAAAACCTGCACTTTTGGAAAACTTATCACTTTTTAATTCACTCAACACGCAACAAATTGAAGCCGTAAAAGCCGAACAAAAACGAATTTTGGTCTTGGCAGGTGCGGGTTCGGGAAAAACTAAAACATTGCTCCAAAAAATTAAATATTTGGTTGAAGTAAAAAAAGTGCAACCTTCAGAAATATTGGCAATTACCTTTACCAAAAATGCAGCCAATGAAATGTTAGATAGATTAATCATCGAGTCGGACAAAACAAGAGTTTATGAAACCCTAATTTTTGATAAAAAACTTTCCTTAGACGAAAAAAACAGGCAACGTATTGCATATACCAAAAAATTCAAATGGATTGATAATCTTACCATTAGAACTTTTCATAGTTTGTGTTATAAAATTATGCAAAATTATGGTGTAAAAGAATTTGATAATAAATTTAAGATTATTTCCGATGATAAAAAAAAGGAGGAAGATCCCATGTATAAACTGGTTGCTCCTGAAACTACTTTTGAAGTTTTTCATAAAATAATCATCAGAAATTGTGAAAGAAGCAATGATTATTTGTTAACCCTCAAAAAATATATTTTAGATTATTTAGTAGATAAAATTCAAATTGAAAAACATAAAAACTTCAATTCCTATCCCGAAGGAAAAATATATACTACGCTTCGTGGAGAAAAAGTACGCTCAAAATCAGAACAATACATTGCTGATTGGTTGTTTCGGCATAATATAGGATATCAATATGAACCTCAAATCAATGTAAAAGATTTTGGCTTTAAACCCGATTTTTATATTGAAGATGCTAATATTTATTTAGAACACATTAGCAATAAAAGTTTTCCGTCAAAAAACAAAGCCGAACAGTTTGAAAAAGGAAATATTCTCTGCGTCAAAACCTACGAAAAAATGACCGAAGACACGGCACTTTTTAACCATTCGTTAGATAAAATAATCAAAGGACGACTTTCAGAAAACTACATTTCAGATAAAATTTTGTCTTATCAAGAGGAATTTAATCGCTATCAAGAAGAAGTAAAAGATTTTATTTTTCAAGCCATTAGAATTTGCGATATGCTAAAAGTGGAAGATGCCCATTGGGAAACAATTTTTAATAAATCGCAACAAGATCAGCACGAACGCATCCGAATTTTTTATCAATTAGTAATGCCGTTGGTAAAAGAATTTCAAAATTATTGCATTGATAAATCGTATCTCGATTTTAATGATATGATTATTAGAACGGTATCGCTATTTAAAAAAAACAAAGACATTCTTCAAAAATTTCAAAACCAATATCAATATGTTTTGGTTGATGAATTTCAAGATGTGAATAATTTGCAAGTAGAGCTTATAAAACAGTTAATTACACCTAACACCCAACTCTTTTGTGTGGGCGACGATTGGCAAAGCATCTATGGCTTTAGAGGTTCAAATGTGGACTGTATTGTGAATTTTGATCAGCATTTTAAACGTTCAAAAACCATTAAACTCAATCTCAATTATAGAAGTACTCAAAGCATCGTTGGCGCTAGTAATGAAGTGATTAAGCACAATAAATTCAAAATCGAAAAAGAAATATTTGCCTCCAAAATGTCTGAATTTAAAATTGTGGAATATGCAGGTAATAATCAAGACGAAAATATAGACTTTTGCTTGGCACGTGTGCGTGAATTAGTGAACAACGGGTATAAAAATGATGATATTTTATTTCTTTATAGAAGAAGCAAAATGTATCATCCTTATTTTATGGCTTTTAGAAATGAAAACATTAAAGTTCAAAATAAAACAATCCATGCTTCAAAAGGATTAGAAGCCAAAGCCGTTTTTATCGTTGGGCTAACCGATGGTTATGGTGGTTTTCCTGATATTTGGCTCGAAGACAGGATTTTTCAAGTCATCAAAACCGCTAACCACGACAGCTTGATGGAAGAAGAACGACGCTTGTTTTATGTAGCAATTACTCGTGCTAAAGACCAACTCAATTTAATAACCGAAAAAGGCAACACTTCACGATTTTTAAAAGAAATACCAGACGAGTTTAAAACTTCATTATCAGAGACCTACACACAAGAAGAGAAATTTATAATGTGTAAAAAGTGTAGCAAGCAAATAGAAAAAATACATCAATTTTGCCCGTTTTGTGGGAAGAAAAGAATAAAAAATAATTTAGAATTAAAGTAGCAATAAAAGACGCGTAAGAAAAAGTACTTTTTTGAAACCTCGTTATAATTACATTAATATTAATTAAATTTGTTAAAAATATAGTTTAGCATACATGAAAGACGAAGAAGAAGAAAACATAATACCAGAAGACGAAAATTTAGATAATCAACACTTTTCTAATAATGAAGAAGGTTTTGAAGACATAAAATCTACAGGACATCATTTTTACGAAAACAACGAAAACCCAGAAGATACCATAACCAAAGTTACAGGAATGTACAAAGATTGGTTTTTGGATTATGCTTCCTATGTAATTTTAGAACGTGCCGTGCCTGCCATTGAAGACGGTTTTAAGCCCGTTCAGCGTCGTATTATGCATTCGATGAAAGAGCTTGACGATGGTCGTTACAATAAAGTAGCCAATATCGTAGGTCACACTATGCAGTACCATCCTCATGGAGATGCGAGTATTGGCGACGCCATGGTCCAAATTGGTCAGAAAGACCTAATTATCGACATGCAAGGAAACTGGGGAAATATCCTCACTGGCGATAGTGCTGCCGCTTCTCGATACATTGAAGCCCGAATTTCTAAATTTGGCCATGATGTTTTATATTCTCCCAAAATTACCCAATGGGGCGTTTCTTATGATGGTCGTCGTGCAGAACCCATCAATCTTCCTGTAAAATTTCCGCTGCTTTTGGCACAAGGTGCAGAAGGTATTGCCGTAGGATTATCGACTAAAATTTTACCGCATAATTTTAATGAATTGATTGACAGTTCGATAAAAATTTTAAAAGGAAAACCTTTTACACTCTATCCTGATTTTCCAACCGCCGGAATTGCAGATGTTTCTAATTACAATGACGGTTTACGAGGCGGACGCGTTCGGGTTCGTGCCAAAATTTCACAACTGGACAAGCAAACGTTGGTAATAACTCAAATTCCGTTTTCGACCAATACAGGCACTTTGATTGATAGTATCCTGAAAGCCAACGAAAAAGGTAAAATAAAAATCAAAAAAATCGAAGACAATACCGCTGCTGAAGTGGAAATATTGATTCATCTTTTTCCAGGTGTTTCGCCCGACAAAACCATCGATGCGCTTTTTGCATTTACCGCCTGCGAAACCTCATTAGCGCCTTTAGGATGTGTGATTGAAAACCACAAACCCTTGTTTATTGGCGTTTCTGAAATGCTCAAAATTTCAACACATCGAACGGTTGATTTGTTGCGAAGCGAGCTCGAAATTCAGTTGACAGAATTGCAAAACAAGTGGCATTTTTCTACCCTCGAAAAGATTTTTATTCGAGAAGAAATGTACATTGATTTTAAATTGTATTCCGATAGAGAATCGCTTTATCAGTATTTATACAAAAGTTTTGAGCCTTATTTGAACGTTTTAGTTCGAGAAATTAATGATGATGATTTGCAGAAGCTTACGCAAATTCCGATGATACGTATTACCCGTTTTGACTCGGACAAAGCTGATGATGCTATCGCAAAATTGGAGGCCGAAATGGAGCAAGTCAAATATGATTTAGAACACATCATCGACTTTGCCATTGCGTTTTTCACAAAACTAAAAGAAAAGTATGGAAAAGGCCGCGAGCGCCAAACCGAATTGCGCATTTTTGATGATATAGAAGCCACTAAAGTTATTTTAAGAAATACCAAATTGTATGTCAATCGAGAAGAAGGATTTTTCGGTACCGGGTTAAAAAAAGACGAATATGTAGGCGATTGTTCTGAAATTGACGACGTAATTGTGTTTTTACGAGACGGTTCGATGTTGATATCTAAAGTAGATGAGAAAAAATTTGTCGGAAAAGATATCATTCATATTGCTATTTTCGATAAGCACGACAAACGTACTATATATAATATGATTTACCGCGATGGAAAATCAGGTCCGTCTTATATCAAGCGGTTTAATGTTTCTGGGGTAACACGAGACAAAGTCTATCCCTTAACGCAAGACAAAGCTGGCTCTCAAGTACTCTATTTTTCGCATAATCCTAACGGTGAGGCCGAGGTAATTACGGTATTACTTCGTCAAGTGGGAACTGTAAAAAAGTTGAAATTTGACATTGACTTTGCCGATTTAGCCATTAAGGGAAGAAGTTCCAAAGGAAATTTAGTAACCAAATATCCCATTAAAAAAATCGAGCTCAAGGAAAAGGGAATTTCTACATTAAAACCACGTCGCATTTGGTTTGACGATACAGTACAACGTTTGAATGTAGACGGAAGAGGCGAACTTTTGGGCGAGTTTAAACCCAATGACAGACTGCTCATTATTCAGCAAAGCGGCAAAGTAAAAACCATTATACCAGAAATTACTACTCATTTTGAGGATGATATGATTGTACTGGAAAAATGGATACCTAAAAAACCCATCTCGGTGCTTTATTTTGAAGGAGAGAAAGAAAAATACTTCGTGAAACGATTTTTAATCGAAAATGAAAACAAAGAAGATATATTTATCACAGAGCATCCAAAATCGCATGTAGAAATTGTAGCAACCGACTACCGACCCGCAGCAGAAGTCATTTTTGCAAAAGTAAAAGGAGTTCAAAAAGACAATATAACTGTTGATTTTGAAAGTTTTATAGCTGTAAAAGGTATCAAAGCCCTTGGAAATCAGTTGACTTCAGATAAAATAAAACAAGTTAATTTACTCGAACCGCTTCCGTATGAAATTCCCGAAGAAATGGTTCCTGAAGAAAGAGAAGTTACGGATGAAACCAACATCAACTCTGATGATCATTTAGAGGAGGATGGTCAAATTACCTTATTCTAAAATTAAGTTAATTATCGCCATAGAAGAACACAATTTCTTAAAAAAACAGATTGCACAACAAAATATAATCATAGTTTTGCACAAAAATATTTAATTTTTAAAGACGCATCATGGATCACCCTATTTATCTTGAACACCCAGGATTAATCATCTTGTTTGCCGTAGTAATCATAATAATGTTACTTTTGGATTTGGGGGTTTTTAATAAAAAAAGCCACGTTATTACCAATAAAGAAGCCTTGGCTTGGTCGGTAGTCTGGATTGGATTGGCCATGGCTTTCAGTGCAATTGTCTATAATATTGCAGGACCCACTAAATTTTTTGAATTTCAATCCGCCTATTGGATCGAAAAAGCACTATCGGTAGATAATTTGTTTGTATTTATCATGGTATTCAAATTTTTTGATGTTGCCAATACTAACAAGCACAAAATTTTGTTTTGGGGTATCATTGGAGCTTTGGTTTTTAGAGCTATATTTATTTTTTCAGGAGCTTATTTGATTAAGTTAACCTATGTCAATACCATCATGGAGTCGTTCGGACTTGAGGGTTTTAAATACAACATTAACTTTATCATGACACTTTTTGGTATTTTCTTAGTATATGCTGGAATAAAATCGTGGGGTTCAAGTGATAAAGATGATGCTCAAGACTATAATGATAGCAAGGGAGCTCAAATTGTCAGAAAGTTTTTTAAAGTAACCGACGAGTTTGATGGCGATAAATTTTTTACCATCAAAAACGGAAAAAGATATGCTACTCCCCTATTTGTAGTTTTGGCTGTAATTGAATTTACCGATTTACTTTTTGCCGTAGATTCAATTCCTGCAATTTTTGCTATTTCTGATGATCCATTCATTTTGTATACTTCAAACATCTTCGCTATCTTAGGTTTACGAGCTTTGTTCTTTTTACTGGACAACTTCTTGTACTTATTTAGTATGCTGCAATATGGTTTAGCAATTATTCTTTCGTTCATTGGATTTAAAATGATTATCTCGCCGTTCTTTCACGTAGAATCTGTATTTTCACTAATAATTATCGGAGGAATTCTAATCGGTTCGGTGCTGCTTTCGATATTTTTAGCCAAAAAGCCCCAAGTGAAATAAGCCTTTGAAACCATAAAAATGAAGTTGGCAGTCCGATCAACTGCTATCAAAGGGCAAGATAACCTTTATTGTTCTTGATCTATGTTAGAAAAAATCTGTATTTTTGAACTCTAAATATTTATAAAAAATGGCAACTATTACATTAGGAGGAAATCCTATTCATACCAACGGTACATTACCTGAAAACGGTTCAAAAGCCCTTGATTTTCAATTGATAAAAAGCGATTTATCAACAGCTACATTAGCTGATTTTTCTGGAAAAAGAATCGTTTTAAATATTTTTCCAAGTATAGATACGGGTACTTGTGCTCAATCAGTACGTACGTTCAACGAAAAAGCGAGTACATTATCAAACACAGTTGTTTTATGTATTTCGAGAGATTTACCGTTTGCTCAAAAACGTTTTTGTGGTGCCGAAGGTTTAGAAAATGTGGTAAACCTATCTGATTTTAAAGCGGGCCAGTTCGGTAAAGATTACGGACTAGAAATTACAGACGGTCCTTTGGCTGGACTTCACTCGCGTGTGGTTATTGTTTTAGACGAAAATGGCGTTGTCTTACATGCTGAACAAGTAGGCGAAATTGCTGATGAACCTAATTATGAAGCAGCTTTGGCCGTGCTTTAATTTATGAAACAAGATCATTCTTTTGTAACAGGAAGGCTAAAAAGTTTAAAATATGCCCTACTTGGTGCGTATAAATTAATTTCGACAGAACACAGCATTATGGTTCAGTTTTCGCTGGGCGTTTTGGTTTCTATCGCAGGTTTTTACTTTAACATTTCTAGTACAGAATGGATGCTTCAAACTTTAGCCATAGGATTGGTACTCAGTATCGAAGGATTAAACACAGCAGTCGAAAAAATGGCTGATTTTATACACCCTGAGTTTCATCAAAAAATTGGTTTTATTAAAGATATTGCCGCAGGTGCTGTATTTTTTGCAGCAATTGCGGCTTTAATCGTTGGATGTTTGATCTATATTCCGATCGTATTATCCTTGTAAAAAAAATTGTTTATCGAGGTAAACAAGTACGTTTTAAAACAAAAATTCTTCAAAAAGCATGGCGAAAACGGCAAAGAAACCCAGCACAAGCGATAAAACTGCTGCTTCAACACCAGAGGCTAAAAATCGTACCGTTCGTCAATACAAAGTTATTTTCGGTACACTTTTACTTTTGTTCTCCGTAGCTTTAGTGCTTTCGTTTGTTTCCTTCTATATATATGGTCATCAAGACCAAAGTACAGTTCATGAAATCGGAACGCGTACCGTTAGCGCTCGAAATTGGTTGGGAAAATTAGGCGCTTATTTAGCCCATATTTTTGTTTATCAAGGCGTTGGGCTTTCAGCATTCTTTTTTGTTCGCTTATTATTTTTAACCGGAGCCTATCTTGTACTTGATTTATCTGTAATGAAGTTAAGAAATAGCTGGTTTTGGGATAGTTTTTTAGCCCTTATTACTTCGATACTTTTTGGTTTTTTTGCTACAAAACTACCTGAATTGGCAGGTGTTATCGGTTTTGAAATGAACGATTACCTGCAAGACTATTTGGGAAAAACAGGAACCCTTTTGTCTATGATTTTCGGAATTGTGATTTTCTTAATTTTCAGAATTAAAATTTCACCGGATGTTGTTAAAAATTATTTTGAAAATACAAAATCAAAATTAAACAGTGAACTTGACGCGTTAAAGAAAGAGCAACCCGACCAGAAAAGCTATAATTTAGAGGAGTTTGCTGTTGATGAAGAATTGGATGAAGAAGAACTGGAGCCAGTTTTGAAACCTATTTCTCAATTTGAAATTGATAAAGAATTTTTGAAACCCACCATATCAAATGCGTCAGAACTTAATTTAGAAGTAAAAACCAGGCCAATTCCAACCCCGACTGAATTAGAAATTGAGAAAATTTCGCCACAAGAAGAATTTGTTATCGAAAAAGTAGCTGAAGAAGTCATTATCGACGAAAATATAGCCTCTCGCCTAGTGGCTGATTTCGGACTTTTTGACCCGACGCTGGAGTTATCCAACTATAAATTTCCCACGTTAGATTTATTAAAAGATTATGCTACTGGAGGAATTACCATAAATCAGGCTGAGCTCGAAGAAAATAAAAACCGAATTGTAGAAACCTTACGCAATTATAAAATAGAAATTGCCCAAATTAAAGCTACCGTGGGACCTTCTGTCACGCTGTATGAAATTGTTCCGGAAGCGGGTATTCGAATTTCAAAAATCAAAAGTTTAGAAGATGATATAGCCTTATCACTCTCTGCTTTAGGTATTCGTATCATTGCACCTATTCCTGGAAAAGGCACGATTGGTATTGAAGTTCCAAATAAAAATCCTACGATGGTATCGATGAAGAGTGTTATTGGCTCTGCCCGATTCCAAGAAGCCGAAATGGAATTACCCATTGCTTTAGGAAAAACCATTAGTAACGAAACTTTTGTAGTCGATTTGGCCAAAATGCCTCACTTGCTGATGGCTGGAGCTACAGGACAAGGAAAATCAGTCGGTTTAAATGCTGTTTTGACATCACTTTTGTACAAAAAACATCCTGCAGAAGTAAAATTTGTTTTAGTCGATCCAAAAAAGGTAGAACTCACACTTTTTAACAAAATTGAACGGCATTATTTGGCTAAACTTCCTGATGCTGGCGATGCAATTATTACAGATAATGCTAAAGTAATCAATACTTTAAATTCGCTTTGTGAGGAAATGGACAACCGTTACAATCTTTTGAAAGATGCAATGGTGAGAAACATTAAAGAGTATAACGACAAATTTAAGAACAGAAAGTTAAATCCTGAGTTGGGTCACCGGTTTTTACCCTACATTGTGTTGGTTGTAGATGAGTTTGCTGATTTGATTATGACGGCCGGAAAAGAAGTAGAAACACCCATTGCTCGACTGGCTCAACTGGCACGAGCTATCGGAATTCACTTAATCATAGCCACTCAGAGACCTTCGGTAAATGTAATCACAGGAATCATCAAAGCCAATTTTCCAGCTAGAATTGCTTTTCGAGTAACCTCAAAAATCGACTCACGCACTATTTTGGACACACAAGGAGCCGATCAGTTAATAGGTCGAGGAGATTTATTGTACACCAACGGAAACGATGTTATTCGTGTGCAATGTGCTTTTGTTGATACGCCCGAAGTAGAAAAAATCACAGAGTTTATTGGTGCTCAAAAAGCCTACCCTGATGCCTATTTATTGCCAGAATTTGTTGGTTCAGACGAAAGTGGCACTAAAGTTGATATCGATGTGTCTGAAAGAGATACTTTATTCCGAGAAGCGGCAGAAATTATTGTTACTGCCCAACAAGGATCTGCCTCTTTGCTACAACGAAAATTAAAATTAGGTTACAACCGTGCCGGACGTTTGATAGATCAACTAGAGGCGGCAGGCATTGTAGGACCTTTTGAAGGTAGTAAAGCTAGAGCAGTTTTGTTTCAAGATTTGAGTTCTCTTGATAATTTTTTAAGTAATGAACAAAACACATTTTAAAATGAAATCAAAAATTTATTTTTTTTACTCGATATTGTTAGCTCTATTACTCACTCAGTCGGTTTTTGCTCAAGACAAAAAAGCCAAAGGTTTGCTAGATGAAGTTACGTTAAAGGTAAAAAGTTATTCGAACATCGCCATTGATTTTAAATATTCGTTACAAAATTCTAAAGAAAACATCAACCAAGAAAGCAAAGGAAACGTAGTATTGCAAGGCAATAATTATGTGCTAAATTTTATGGGTATTACCAAAATGTTCGACGGAAAAAAGGTGTATACGATCGTTCCAGAAGATGAAGAAATAAGTGTTTCAAATGTAGACGAATCGGATGAAAATGCCATTACTCCATCAAAAATGTTAACTTTTTTCAACAAAGGTTATAAATACAGTTGGGACATTCTGCAAGACGTGAGAGGACGAAAAATTCAATACATAAAACTAATTCCTATCAGTTCGAAAGACCAACGAAAAGAGGTTTTATTAGGTATTGATGTACAAACTAAACATATCTACAATGTGATTGAAACAGGCAAAAACGGAACGAGAACAACAATTGTTGTTAATTCTTTTAAAACCAATCAACCTCTTTCAAAAAATCAGTTTACATTTGTTAAAAGTAAATACCCAAATTATTACATCAACAATTTAGACTAAATTTCTTGAGTGAAAATCCTTGATAAATACCTTCTCAAAACATTTCTGATTACATTTACTACGGTATTTGTAATCCTTTTTTTTATATTTATTTTACAAACCGTTTGGCTCTTTATTGCTGAATTGGCTGGAAAAGATCTCGATTTTATTCTGATTGTAAAATTTTTGATGTACTCCATGCCCAATATTGTACCTCTGGTTTTGCCCCTTTCTGTTCTATTGGCTTCCATCATGACCTTTGGAGATTTGTCCGAAAATTATGAATTTGCAGCCATGAAATCTTCTGGCGTTTCGCTGCAACGTGCTATGAAGAGCCTCATCGTTTTCATCATCCTGTTGAGCATTGCGGCATTCACATTTGCCAATAATGTTATTCCGTATGCCTCGTATAAATTTATTAGTTTCAGACAAAACATTGCCCAAGTAAAACCTGCCATGGGAATTGCCGAAGGACAGTTTAGCGAAATTGGCACTTTCAATATAAAAGTAGAAAAGAAATCAGGTGAAAAAGGTAATGATTTAACCGGTATTACCATTCATAAAAAGAAGGTTATCGGCAGCGGGATTAACAATGTAATTAAAGCCAAAAGAGGCAAATTATTGAGTAGTACCGATTCTAATAATCTGCAATTAATTCTGTTTGACGGCTATCAATATGAGGATGTTATTCCGAAAAAATACGAAGAGCGGAAAAAAATACCTTTCGCAAAAAGTTCTTTTAAGAAATATACAATGAATCTTGATTTGTCTAAATTAAATGAAAGCAATGCCGAACAAACCATTTCGGTAGGTACCAATACGATGCTAAACATTCAAGAACTCTCTTACACACTTGATTCGCTTAATGCTAGTTATAAAAAAGAAGTAATCTCATTTGCCGAAAATATACACAGTCGCTCTGGTATTGAAAGTTATGCTGTTGCAAAACCTATTTACGCCACAGCGCCACCAGATAGCCTTTCGAAAAAGAAACGAAGCGAAATAACGCCCGATAGCTTGCTCAACGCCTTCCCAAATAGTGCAAAATCGCGGTTTTTAGAAATGGCATACAATAATATTACCAGTACAAAATTTTTTGTGGAAAGTTCGAAAGAAGAATTGTTTTCCAAACAAAAAAACATCAATAATCATTACATAGCTATTCATGAAAAATTTGTAATGGGGTATGCCTGCCTGTTAATGTTTTTTATTGGAGCACCACTTGGCGCCATCATTCGCAAAGGTGGTTTAGGCTTACCCATTGTTTTTGCAGTACTGATTTTTATCACTTTTCATTTCACCAACACTTTTGGAAAAAAAATTGCACAAGAAAATGAAATTACACCATTTTTAGGCGTTTGGTTATCGAGCTTTATACTCACTCCGTTTGCACTTTTATTGACTTACAGAGCTACCAATGACATCGGATTGGTGAATATGGATGTCATTTTGACGCCGATACAAAACACACTTAAAAGAATTTTTAATAGAGAAAAAAATAACAATAATGTCAATTGATACAATCAAACTAAATACCATTGAAGAAGCAATAGCAGATATTAGAAACGGAAAAATAATTATCGTAGTTGATGATGAAGACCGCGAAAATGAAGGCGACTTTCTATGTGCTGCTGAGAAAATCACACCCGAAATGATTAATTTCATGGCTACTCATGGAAGAGGTTTAATTTGTACACCTTTAACTGAAAGCAGATGTAAAGAGTTGGATTTGAGAACTATGGTTTCTAACAATACCGACCACATGGAAACTGCTTTTACGGTTTCGGTAGATTTAAAAGGGCATGGTGTTACTACAGGTATTTCGGCAGCAGACCGTGCAAAAACTGTTTTGGCCTTGACCGACCCCAATACAAAATCGTTTGATTTAGCGAGACCAGGACACATATTTCCGTTGATTGCAAAGCAAGGAGGAGTTTTACGCAGAACCGGACACACGGAGGCGGCTATAGATTTTGCTCGTTTAGCCGGATTCAAACCCGCTGGAGTAATCTGCGAAATCATGAACGAAGACGGCACTATGGCACGTCTGCCTGAATTGGTTGAAGTTGCGAAAAAATTTGACTTAAAATTAGTTTCGATTGAAGACTTAGTTGCCTACAGGATGCAACACGACAGTTTGATTGTAAAGAAAGAAGATTTTGATATCAAAACCCGTTTTGGCACTTTTAGATGCAGAGTCTATTTACAAACCACCAATAAACAAGTGCACATCGCCTTGACCAAAGGAACCTGGAATTTAGGCGATGCAGTGCTTACACGAATTAACTCCACTTTAGTCAACAATGACCTTTTAGGTACACTCACTACAAATGCCGACCAAAAACTAGATGATATGTTTAAAGTTATCAATGAGGAAGGACGAGGAGCGATTGTTTTTATTAATCAGGAAAGTCATTCGGTTAATTTGCTCAACCGAATTTCAGAGCTAAAGTCATTACAAAGCGAGGGTATTTATAAAGCACCAAAAATTGTGATGGATGCTAAGGATTTTGGTATAGGAGCCCAAATTTTGCACGACATCGACATTTCCACCATTCGATTGATGTCAAATTCTGAGCAAGGCAAACGTGTTGGGATGATTGGTTACGGACTCGAGATTGTGGAATACGTTCGTTTCTAATATTTTAGTTTCGTAACATCAAGTAAATGAAAATGTTACTCTTTCACTGAAAAAATATGCTGTTTTTTTTAGTTTAAAAGCTTTGAAAAACCAAAAAACGTATTATATTTGCACTCGCAATCGGGAAACGAAAGCAATTTATTGGAGAAATGGCAGAGCGGTCGAATGCGGCAGTCTTGAAAACTGTTGACTGTAACAGGTCCGGGGGTTCGAATCCCTCTTTCTCCGCCAGCCGGAAAGCAAATTGAATTAAAACCCTTAAAATCGTATGATTTTAAGGGTTTTTTCTTTTTATCACATATCAAATTATTCATTCATTCGTGAACCTAAAGGGATAAAATCGGTTACCCTAAACAATCCAAATTTTGGGTAACCGATTTTTATTTCAGACTAGTATTCACAAGGCTTTACAGCCAGTTCAACAACCAGTTTAAAAACTGTACATCTTGTGGATTAGTCATATTGAAGTTAAATTTAATAACAACTAAAAAGGTCACCACAATGAAAACAAAAGTATCAATTCTCTTTTATGCAAAGAAAGCGAAAGCAGCTGCAAATGGTTTAGTTCCTATCTACACCAGAATTACTATCAATGGAAAACGTATCGAGCTGAGTACAAACCGATTTGTAGAAATATCCAAATGGTCTACAGAAGCAGGTAAAATGAAAGGTACTTCAGAAGAAGCTCGTTCAATAAATAACCATCTTGATATATTGAAAAGTCAAATTAGAGATGCCGAAATGGAATTAATCCATAAAAAGATAGCTGTAACTACAGAAACAATTAAGAGTAAACTATTAGGAGTTGATGAAAGAGTAAGAATGCTTGTTCCCATCTTCCAAGACCACAACAACAAAATAAAGGAATTAGTTGGAAAAGAATACGCTCCAGGAACATTAGAACGCTACACTACTTCACTCAAGCATACTATTGAGTTTATGCAATGGAAATACAACGTTTCAGATATTGATATTACAAAGATTGACCACGCCTTTGTTACGGATTACGAGTTTTGGTTACGAAGCGTTAGAAATTGTGCTAACAATACAGCTGTTAAATACCTAAAAAACTTCAATAAAATTATCAAGCTTTGCTTGGCCAATGACTGGTTAGAAAAAAATCCTTTTGCCAACTACAAATCAAAAGTTAAAGAAGTTGAACGAGTTTATTTGACCGAAGCTGAAATTCAAAGCATAATTGAAAAAGATTTCAAAACAGAAAGACTTTCGCTAGTTCGCGATATCTTCCTTTTTAGCTGCTTTACAGGTTTGGCATACATAGATGTCAAAAACTTAACAAAGTCGCATATAAGCTTCGGTATTGATGGCGAAAAATGGATATTTACTCACAGACAAAAAACAGAAAGTGCTTCAAAAATTCCAATCCTTCCTGTAACTCAAATGATAATTGATAAATACGAAAATCATCCACAATGTTTAAATGAAGAAAAACTACTACCTATCCTATCGAACCAAAAAATGAACGCTTATTTAAAAGAAATAGCCGGAGTTTGTGAAATTGAAAAAGAATTAACTTTTCACATTGCAAGACACACCTTTGCCACAACTGTAACATTGACAAACGGAGTTCCTATTGAAAGCGTAAGCAAAATGTTAGGTCATAAAAATTTGAGAACTACTCAGCATTATGCAAAAGTGCTAGATAGAAAAGTAAGCGAAGACATGAAGATTTTGAAAAATAAATTCAAATCAGATTGTTTGACAAAGAGAAAATCTATTTAACAATATTTTTACTTAATATTAATTTATTTTAATTAGTTTTGTATTGTTTTATTAGTTTAATGAAAAAATACCACATCATACTCATAATGATTTTAGGCATGTTTATCTTGCCTAATAGTGCTATGGCTTGTGGTAAAGGTTCAGACAAGAGTTCTTGCAAAAAAGAAATTTCCTCTACTAAATCAGAAAAAAAGAGTTATTGTGACAACGATAATTCGAAAGATAAAGATCACAAAGGTTGTAATGGCAATTGCGGTCATTCTAAATGTGGATGTTCGTCAACCTGTCCAACCTCTTCAGTAAGCTTTTCATCTGAAATCCTTTTTAAAAATTACATGTTTAGCTATTCTTCAATCGAGAAAGTTAAATTTTCATACACAATACCATCAATCTCAGATGGTTTTTATTCTATTTGGCTCATTCCTAAAATAAGCTAAATCCATTTTTGACAGCCATAAGTGTGTCAAATTCATAGCATTTTGCTATTCAATCTAACAGTTAAGTATTGTTTTTTATACCATTATTGGTATTGTAATAACATGCTTTCGCAACTGTTATTTATCCAAATTTATTTTATCAACTAATCAAGGTAGTTTGCTTTGATTACAATTTTATTCAAAATGAAAAATTCATTAATGAAAATAATGATAGCAATTTCTGTATTGTTATCAACTACAGGTAATGCACAAATAAAAAATGCCAAAACAGAAAGTGTAAAAATTTATGGCAATTGTGGTATGTGCGAAACCAAAATCGAAAAAGCAGGAAACATCAAAAAAATAGCCAATGTCGATTGGAACCAAGAAACCCAAATGGCAACACTAACCTACGATGCTAAAAAAACCAATCAAGATGAAATACTCAAGAGAATTGCATTAGTTGGTTACGATAGTGATAAATTTCTTGCTCCAGATGATGTATATAACAATCTTCACGGATGTTGCCAATATGACCGTGTAGCAAAAGTTCCTGTAAAAGAAGAAACAACATCGATTGCTAGCAACGGAGACCATTCCAATCATAGTAATCATTCTGAAACAAGTACTACAGTAATTCAGGGTGAAAATCAATTAAAGGTTGTATTCGATAACTATTTTTTAGTAAAAGATGCATTAATCACTTCTAATGGGAATAGCACGGCATCAGCTTCAAAAGAATTGGTAACGGCCATCAATAATGTCAAAATGGACAAGCTTGATATGGATGTTCACATGGTGTGGATGAAAGTTGTAAATACGATACAGAAAGATGCAGAAAATATCGCTAATACAAAAGATGTAAAAATCCAACGCGATCATTTTACATCATTATCTAAAGAAATTTATACATTAATCAAGATTTCTAAATATGAAAATCCGGTGTACTATCAATTCTGTCCAATGTTCAATGACGGCAAAGGTGCTAATTGGTTAAGTAAAGAAAATGCTGTAAAAAATCCTTATTATGGTTCAATGATGTTGAACTGTGGTAAAACAGTAGAAACAATTAAATAAACAAAATGAAAAAAATTGTAATGCTACTTTTTTTAATTGGTATTTTCTCAACTACTAAAGCTCAAATAAAAATAGGAGAAGCTATACCATCACTTACACTAAAAAGTAATAGCAACAGTGATGTAAACACCTCATCATTCAAAGGCAAATATGTACTTATCGATTTTTGGGCATCTTGGTGTGCGCCTTGTAGATTAGGCAATAAGAAGTTAGTAAAACTCCATAATGACATAGATACAGCCAAAATTGAAATAATAGGAATATCAATCGATACAGACACAAGTAAATGGCTTAAAGCTATTGAAAAAGATAAAATTAAGTTCACTCAATTGATAGACTCAAAAGGTTTTGATGCTAATACTGCAATAGTTTTTGGAGTAGATGAATTACCATCAAAATACTTGTTTAATCCTGAAGGTATACTAATTGCAAAAAATCCAACAGAAGAAGAAATAGTAAAATTAATAAAATAGTAAAATGAAGAAAATTAATAAAACATATCTAATAGTAGCATCAATTGTTTTGATGTTCTCAATAAAAGGTAATGCCCAAATCGTAAAAGCCGAAATTAGGGCCACTGGTTTAACTTGTTCTATGTGCTCAAATGCTATAAACAAACAGCTAAAAACATTACCTGAAGTAGTTAATGTTGAAACTGACTTAAATACCAATACGTTTACAGTAACGTTAACAGAAGGAAATAATTTAAGCCCAAAAGTTTTTAAGGAGAAAGTGGAAAAAGCTGGCTTTTTTATAGGCACATTAGTGATAACAGCAAAACCTGAAACCATAACTAAAAGTCCTTATATTTTGGTTAATGACATAGCAACAAACGGAACGGAAATACAATTTCAAGTAGTTGACAAAGGCTATGTAACTGAAAAGGAGTTCAAAAAATTATCCAAATCATATAAGAATGTCGAAACGTATGCTGCAATCAATGAAGATGATTTCCACATTAAAATTCTAAATTAATGAGAAAGATAATTTTATTTTTTATTGCTGTAAGTTGTCAAGATGTTTTTAGCCAAGAGTTATTTGTAGTAACGGATCCGGCCAGTAATGTTCCTGCAAATTCGTTAGCAGTCAATGTAATGCAGTCTCTTTTTAAAGAGGAAATGAAATCAGGCTACAATTACCATTTTATGCCCGAAGTGACTTATGGTCTAAACAAAAACATAATGTTTCGAGCTTCTGCTTTTATAAGTAATAGAAGCAATCAACTAGTTACCGAAGGAGGTAGTTTTTATACTAAGTATCGTTTCTATTCATCAGATGATCTGAACAGTCATTTCAGAATGGCTGCATTTGGAAGATATAGTTTTAACAACGCTGACATTCACCAAGAGCAAATAGAAATATTAGGACACAACACAGGTTTCGAAGGAGGATTTGTAGCCACTAAGTTGATTAAAAAACTGGCAATTAGTTCGTCCATAAGCTTTGAGAAAGCCTTTGACAACAAGCCTGATTATCCGTTTCCTGATAATATGGGCGACAATGCTACAAATTATACCTTATCATTCGGTAAACTAATGTATCCAAAAAAATACACTAGTTACAAGCAGACAAATATCAATCTAATGATTGAATTCGTTGGGCAAACTATTAATGAAAATGGCAAGTCGTATGTAGACGTAGTACCGGCTATACAATTTATTTTCAACAGTCAGGCACGATTGGACTTTGCTTACCGACAAGAGCTTTTGAGTTCAATGGTACGCTCTGCTCCAAATGGTTTTTACTTCAATTTATATTATACTTTTTTCAATTTAAAAAAATAAAATCAAGATGAGTGAAACAAAATTTATCCCGGCATTAGGTTATGATTTTTTAAGCGATTACTATGATTTAGCTATAAAAGTAACAATGCCTGAAAAAAAGTTCAGAAACAGATTAATTGATTTTGTAGACCCAAAAGAGAATGAAAAAATAGTAGAGTTTGGTTTTGGAACGGCCCAAAACATTATCATACTCAAACAACGTTTTCCTAATTGTAATGTACTAGGAGTTGACATCGACCCAAAGATTAAGTCAATAGCTGAATATAAATTAAATAAGGCAGGAATTGAAGCACCTCTTTTTTTATATGATGGAAATAAGTTACCATTTGAAGATAATTCAATTGACAAGGTTTATAGTTCTCTTGTTTTTCATCAGTTAGACATGATTACAAAATTGAAATGTTTATTAGAGATTAATAGAATATTAAAACCAAATGGAGAATTAATCATTGGAGATTGGGGTAAAGCAAAAACAAAATGGATGAGGTTATCCTTTTACTTAGTTCAATTATTAGACGGTTTCAAAACTACCACTGATAATGTAAATGGATTGATGATAAAATACATTACTGATGCAGGATTTAAAAATGCTCGGGAAGTAGATTATATCAACACATCAATCGGGACTTATTCTTATTATAAAGCAGAAAAAATAATTAATAACTAAAAAATAACACAGTATGAAAGCACTTATTTTAACAGCTATTTTAGCAATCACTTTAGTTTCTTGCAATCAAAAAAACAAAGAAACAGAAAACAACACTACAGAAACTTCCGCAAATTCAAGTGAACTATATGCATGCCCAATGCATCCCGAGGTTCAAGGAAAAAAAGATGAAACATGTTCCAAATGTGGTATGAAATTAACCGAACTGGTAACTCAAACGCAAGCACCTCACGAAAAAAAAGCAACAGAAGCATCCTCTGCTGCAACAACACAATCCAATGTTAACATCGAGGATATTTTAATTAGTTACATAAATTTAAAAAACAAATTGGTTAAAGATGATACAAATGGTGCTGCCGAAAAAGCAAAAATACTATTCACCTCATTTGACAGATTTGACATCAAAGTTTTAAGCGAAAAACAAAAAAAAGAATATTTGGATATTGCAGATGATGCCAAAGAACACGCAGAGCATATTGGAGATAATGGAGGAAAGATAGAACATCAAAGAGAACATTTTGTAATGTTAAGTAAGGATATGAATGACTTAATTCAATTATTTGGAACCAGTCAAAAACTATATCTGGATTTTTGCCCAATGGCAGATGACAACAAAGGTGCTGTTTGGATAAGTGAAACAAAAGAAATCAAAAATCCATATTTTGGAAAAGAAATGGCTACTTGCGGTTCTATAAAAAAAGAATACTAGTATGAAAAAAATCATCAAAAAAATACTTTTTATTGGGTTAATTATTTTTTTGCTGATGCAGTTGTATCAACCTACTCGTAACGAAAGTTTTGAGCAGGATATAACTGGCAATTTTACAAAAGTCTATAATGTTCCTAAAAATGTTGAAATCATTTTGCGAACTTCTTGTTATGATTGCCACAGTAACAACACCTATTATCCTTGGTATTCTTACATTCAACCCGCTCGTTTTTTTATGGAAAGACATATAAAAGAAGGTAAAGAGGAATTGAATTTTAATGAATTTGGAAATTATTCAAAACGCAGGCAAAACAGCAAATTGAAAGCTATAAGTAAAGAAATCGAATCAAACGAAATGCCTTTGAGTTCTTATACTTTAATTCATAAAAATGCAATCCTTACAGCCTCACAAAAAAAGAAAGTTTTGGATTGGATAAATAAAATAGAAGATAGTATTTCATCACAAAATTAAAAATAATGGTAGAAAAATTAATAACATTCTCACTACGAAATCGGGCAATTGTCTTGCTGGTTTCGGCTTGCTTATTTGCTTGGGGCATTTACAGCGTACAACAAAATCCCATAGATGCCATTCCTGATTTATCCGAAAACCAAGTAATTGTTTTTACAGAATGGATGGGAAGAAGCCCTCAGGTTATAGAAGCGCAGGTTACTTATCCATTGGTTTCCAACCTGCAAGGCATTCCAAAAGTCAAAAATATCCGGGGCGCTTCGATGTTTGGGATGAGCTTTGTTTACATCATTTTTGAAGATGATGTCGATATATATTGGGCAAGAACTCGGGTGTTGGAAAGATTAAATTATGCACAACGATTGTTACCACAAAATGTAGTACCAACTTTGGGTCCTGATGGTACAGGTGTAGGTCACGTTTTTTGGTATCATTTAAATGCGAATGGTATGGACTTGGGAGAACAAAGAGCCTTGCAAGATTGGTACGTGAAATTTGCCCTGCAAACCGTTCCGGGAGTTGCCGAAGTGGCTTCCTTTGGTGGGTTTGAAAAGCAGTACCAATTGGTGTTGGATCCACTAAAAATGCAGTACTATAATGTGAGTATGATGGAAGTAATGAATGCCGTTAAAACAAATAATAATGACGTTGGTGGCAGAAAATTTGAAATGAGCAATATGTCCTACATAGTCAGGGGATTGGGATATATAAAAAACATAAAAGATGTAGAAGACATAGCTATTAAAAACTATAATTCCGTTCCTGTAAAAGTTAAAGATATTGGTTCAATACAAATGGGTGGCGATTTGAGACTAGGTATTTTTGATGAAAATGGCACTGGTGAAGTTGTTGGCGGAATTGTGGTAATGCGTTATGGCGAAAATGCTGATAAGGTAATAACGGCAGTCAAGGAAAAAATGAAAGAAGTTGAAAAAGGATTGCCTGAAGGGGTTACTTTTAAAACCTCTTATGACCGAAGTGATTTAATAGAAAAAGCAATCGCATCAGTCAAAGGAACGCTAATCGAAGAAATGATTGCCGTTTCTATCATTGTGTTACTTTTTCTTTTTCATTGGCGAAGTGCTTTAATTATACTCATTCAATTACCAATATCTGTGTCTATAGGCTTTATTTTACTCGAAGCATTTGGTATTTCTTCTAATATTATGTCATTGACGGGGATTGCTCTGGCAATTGGTGTTGTCGTTGATGATGGTATCGTAATGGTAGAGAATGCCTATAGGACAATTTCGGAGAAACAGGAAGAAATGGACAATAATCAGTAATTGGAAATAAGATGAAAAATAAAATTAAAAATATATTCAAAAAAGAAAACGATCCACTATCTCCTGAAGATAAGTTGAAGCTTATAGAAAGCTCTTCAAAATTAGTAGGCCCAGGTGTTTTCTACTCAACAATAATTGTAATTACATCCTTTTTGCCTGTATTTCTTCTCACGGGAATGGAAGGCAAGTTATTTAGTCCACTAGCTTGGACGAAATCGTTTATACTGATAGTTGATGCTTTTTTAGCCATTACACTTACACCTGTGTTAATTAGTTTTTTACTAAAAGGAAAACTTCGCCCAGAAGACAAGAACCCAATTAATAAAAAATTAGAAAGCATTTATACCCCCATTTTGATTTTTTGTTTAAAATGGAGAAAAACGGTATTGGGCATCAACATCATTGCCTTGCTGATTGGTGTATTAATGTTTACTCGTTTAGGTTCAGAATTTATGCCTCCTTTAGATGAAGGATCTGTACTGTTTATGCCGGTAACCTTGCCCGATGTATCCAACTCCGAAGTAAAGAGAATTCTTCAGGTTCAGGACAAATTGATAAAATCAATTCCCGAAGTGGCTCACGTGTTGGGAAAAGCAGGCAGGGCAAATACGGCAACTGATAACAGTCCAATAAGTATGGTTGAAACCATTATTTTGTTAAAACCTCAAGCAGAATGGCGAGAAGACAAAACCAAGAATGACATTATCACGGAAATAAACAACAAACTGCAAATCCCGGGCGTGACCAATGGTTTTACGCAACCTATCATCAACCGTATCAATATGCTCTCAACAGGAATCAGAACCGATGTGGGTATAAAAATCTACGGAGCAAGTTTAGATACCATCAATGTTTTGGCTCAAAAAATTAAAAAATCATTGGAAGGAACTTCTGGAGTTAAAGATTTGTATGCTGAACCAATAACAGGCGGAAAATATATTGATATTGAAGCAAAAAGAGACGTTATTGGTAGATATGGATTGACCATAGACGATATTAATAATGTGGTTGAAGCTTCAATTGGAGGTATGAAACTAACCACGACTATCGAAGGAAGACAGCGTTTTTCTGTAAATGCACGATATGCACAAGAATATAGAAATAGTCTTGAGGCCTTAAAAAAATTGCAAGTTCAAACGATGCAATTTGGTCCAATACCATTAGAAACTGTAGCTAATGTAAAAATAAGTGATGGCCCTCCAATGATAAATAGCGAAAATGCAATGCTCCGTGGCACAGTGTTGTTCAACGTTCGGGAACGTGATTTAGGAAGTACTGTAAAAGAGGCACAGGAGAAACTCAATGCAATGATGACCAAGATGCCAAAAGGATATTATGTGGAATGGAGCGGACAATGGGAAAATCAAATTAGAGCCAACAAAACATTAAGTTTAATACTGCCTATTGTTGTGGTCATTATATTTCTTGTTTTATATTTTACGTATCATTCGATGAAAGAGGCATTAATCACGATGATTACAGTACCCTTTGCTTTAATTGGAGGAATATTTATGGTTTATTTTTATGGAATTAATTTATCCGTTGCTGTTGCCGTTGGATTTATTGCATTGTTTGGAATGGCAATCGAAACAGCGATGCTAATGACTATCTATTTGAATGAAGCAATGAATAAGATGGTAGAAAAGCACGGGAATAGTAGCGAAACAATAACAGAAGAAGTATTGAAACAATATATTATTGATGGTTCTGCCAAAAGGTTACGACCAAAACTGATGACCGTTTCCGTTTCGTTATTTGGATTAATCCCGATTCTTTGGGCAACAGGAACGGGAGCCGATGTGATGCTTCCCATTACTGTTCCACTAATTGGAGGTACAATTACTTCCACGATTTATGTATTATTAGTAACACCAATTGTTTTTGAGATGGTAAAACTTCGAGAATTAAGAACAAAAGGTAAAATAGATATTATAGATGTTAAAGAATAAATTTTATATAGCCATAAGTTGTTTGATTTTAAGCGCCACTAATTTGGCAGCCCAAACACTTTCTTTGGATAATGTATTGAGTACAATCAAGACAAACAATCCTCAACTAAAAATGTACGATGCCGATATTCAAAGTATGGATGCAGCGGCAAAAGGTGCCAGAAGCTGGATGGCACCACAAGTAGAAACTGGCTTTTTTATGACTCCCTACAATACAAAAATGTGGAAAGCCAATGAAATGGAACCAGGAATGGGGAGTTATATGTTGGGTGTAACCCAAATGATTCCGAATGCTTCTAAGCTTAATGCCAATGAAAATTTGATGAAAGCGATGTCTTCGGTCGAAAGTGAAAATAAAAACTTTACACTAAACCAATTAAATGCATTGGCCAAAACCTATTATTATGAATGGATTATCATTAAGAAAAAAATAAAAATAGCCCAAGACAATCTCCAGCTTCTTGAGTATATGATTAAAAGTATGGAAATACGGTATCAGTATAATATGGACAAACTACCGTCTTATTATAAAGCGAAATCCCAATTAGCTACTTTGCAAAGTATGATTGTGATGTTGGAAAATGATGTATCACAGCGAAAATATATGCTCAATACTTTAATGGCTCGTAATAAAAATGAGGAATTAGAAATTGATTCCAATTACGAGATTAAAGATTTTAATCTTTTTGAGACCGATTTGTCTTCCTACATCAACAACCGTAGTGATATCAAAGCCATTGATAAAACTAAGGAAATTAACAACTATAAAATTGAGGTTGAAAAAGTAGCAACCAGACCAGAATTTGGTGTGAAATATGACCATATGTTTGCTTTCGGGAATCAGCCACAGCAATTTTCATTAATGGGAATGATTACCATTCCGATGTCTTGGTCAACCAAAATGAATAAAGCCAATATAGAAAGTTATCGTATTAAAAACGAAAGTTTGGATTGGCAAAAGCAAATGATTGCCAACGAAGCAAGCGGAATGATAAAAGGGATGAATGCTGAGTTTTTGAACCTAAAAAAACAATACCAAATTACCCAAGACAACATTATTCCAGCTTTAAAACGAAACTACGATACGGCTATTTTAGCTTGGCAAAACAATACCGGAGATTTATTCATAGCGTTAGAAGCTTGGGAAGCAATGAATATGACTCAAATCGATGCTTTAGACAAATTAAAATCAATTTTAACTACACAAGTAGAAATTGAAAAACAATTAGAAACCAAATAATTATGAACAAGTATATAAAGTATAGTTTAGCTTTTATTGGAATTTTTATTATCGGAATTGCAATCTATTTCTTTGCCAAAAAATCAGATAATCATTCGGAAATGGAGCATCAAAACGAGGTTTACACTTGCTCGATGCACCCAGAAATTATTAGAGATGAACCTGGTAATTGTCCCATTTGCGGAATGACTTTGGTAAAAAAAGTAACAGATAATAATTCCATTGACGACAGTTCAATTGACAATCTTATAAAACCTACCGACAATTTTATAGTAGGTAAATATCAAACGACAACGGCAATAGACACCACCATAAGCAGTGAAATAAATTTACCAGGCATTGTGGCATACGACCCTAATTCATCGGTAAATATTGCAGCTCGAATGAACGGAAGAATAGAACGAATGTATGTCAATTATAAATATCAAAAAGTAAATAAAGGACAAAAACTGTTTGATTTGTACAGCCCAGAATTACTGACGGAGCAACAAAACTTCATTTATATGGTCTCTAATGATGTTGAAAATCCTTCGATTATTGATGCATCCAGACAAAAATTGTTGCTTTATGGAATGACCCAAAATCAAATAAATGCGCTGTCTAATTCCAAAAAAGTAAACCCGCAAATAACAATTTATAGTCCTGATTCTGGTATTATTGATGGAACAGGAACGATGGTTAATACAACTAATCCTGTGATGCAAAGTGCGAGTAACAACACTGCAACATTGGATGTTAAAGAAGGGAGTTATATAAAAAAGGGAGAAATCATTTTTAAACTATTAAATACGGATAAAGTATGGGGAATATTCAATGTTATCCAAGGATACAATAGTCTAATCAAAGCCAATCAATCCATCAGAATTACTTCCGAACTTGACAAAGATGAATTTATGGATGCAAAAATAAATTTTGTTGAAACACAATTAAATGCAGCTGATAAAACCAACAGAATTCGAGTTTATTTAAATAACAATAAATTGAAATTACCAATTGGGTTAAGATTGCAAGGTGTTGTTAAAACAAATGCAATAAAAGGTATTTGGATACAAAAACAGTCAATGGTAAGCATTGGAAACAAAAAAATAGTTTTCTTGAAAATGGACAATGGCTTTAAGGCATCTTCCATAAAAACTGGAATTGAAATAGATGATTTTATCCAAATTATGGAGGGTATTTCAGTAAAAGACACCATTGCCAAAAACGCACAATATTTAATTGACAGCGAAAGCTTTATTAAAACCGAATAATGATGAAAACAATAAAAAAATTAAGTTTACTATCAATACTACTTATGGTAATGGTGGCTTGTAATACTAAAGACAAAGAAGACCATAGCAAACACAATAAGAGTGCAGCAACAACATTTTACACTTGTTCTATGGATCCACAAGTCAAGGAGGACAAACCCGGAAAATGTCCCATTTGCCATATGGAATTAACCCCAATAAAACAAGATGACACAGAGGCTAGTGAAATAAGTTTGAGTAAACAGCAAATACAGCTGGGAAATATCACTACCCAAACTATTTCAGAAACCCAAAGCAGTTTAGAGCAAAATTATACGGGAGTCCTGACAATTAATCAAGAAAAAATCAAAACCATTTCTGCAAGAGCAATGGGAAGAATTGAAAAGTTGTATTTCAAGACCGTTGGTGATTATGTGGCTAAAAACCAAGCCGTATATCAATTGTATAGCGAAGATATTGCCATTGCCAAACAGGATTATTTCACGGCCTACAAACAATTGGCAATGCCGGGCGATTTTGGAAAGAATGCCCGAAATATGCTCAATGCAGCAAAACAAAAATTGTTGTTCTTTGGTCTAACCAATACCCAAATTGAAAGCCTAAAAACCAGTAAGGAAGTTTCTCCTTATACCATTTTTTATAGCACTGCCAGTGGAACAATATCAGAAATAAGTACCACAGAAGGCAGTTATACAATGGAAGGTTCTAGCATCATTAAATTGGCGGATTTAAACAGTCTTTGGTTAGAAACACAGGTTAACGTAAACTATGCCAAGAATCTAAAAATAGGACAAAAAGCCCAAATTACATTTACCGATTTTCCTGATAAAACCATAAATGCGCAAGTTTCTTTTATCAATCCTGAAATAAATCCCGATACTCGTCTGCTTTTAATTCGATTGGAAATATCAAATCCAAATTTGCAACTAAAACCCGGGATGCAGGCTATGGCAAAATTAACACAATCCAATTTAAAAGGATTGTATATTCCTGTTGATGCAGTTATCAGGGAGGAAAACGCTTCCTATGTTTGGGTTGAAAAAAGACCGGGAGTATTTGAAAACGTAATGGTCGAAACTGGAATAGAAACCAATGGAATGATAGAAATCAAATCTGAAATAGACAGTACAAAAAAAGTGGTAATTACAGGTGCTTATGCCATAAACAGCGAATATAAATTCCGTAAAGGAAGTGATCCAATGGAAGGAATGAAAATGTAAATATTAAAAATTATGGCACATACATATATTATTTCAGGAATGACTTGCGATGGTTGTCGCGCTAAAGTCGAAAAAACGTTGAATACTATTGAGGGTATTGAGGCAAAAGTTTCATTAAATCCACCAGTAGCAACGATAACTATGGAAAAGCACATTCCAACAGAAAAGCTACAGGAAGCATTGATAGCAGTCGGAAAATACACCATAGAAATGAGCAACAGTAAAACCAAGGAGCATAGTAAAACAAATGAAGCTTCGGGAAAATCATGTTGCTCAATGCATTCCAACAATCATAAAAAAGAAACTGTAGTCCCAACCAATGCACAAGGAAAGTATTATTGCCCAATGCATTGCGAAGGCGAAAAAGTGTACGACAAGGCAGGCGACTGTCCTGTGTGTGGAATGGATTTAGTCAAAGCACCAGATTTAACGGTGATTAAAACGTTATATACATGTCCAATGCACCCCGAGGTTATTCAAGAAACTCCGGGTTCATGTCCTATTTGCGGAATGGATTTAGTTCCAATGGGACCAAGCGAAAGCGAAGACCAAAAAACCTATACAGATTTGGTCAAGAAAATGAAAATAGCGGTTGTATTTACAGTGCCCATTTTTGCAATTGCCATGATAGAAATGGCACACAACAATCCTTTACTACAAATAATGGAAGCCTCAAAATGGAATTGGGTACAATTGATATTATCACTTCCTGTAGTGTTTTATGCTTGTTGGATATTCTTTGTCCGTGCTTGGAAATCAATTATCACATGGAACTTAAACATGTTTACCCTAATCGGAATTGGTACAGGAGTAGCTTTTCTTTTCAGTTTGGTCGGAATGTTTTTTCCAGATATTTTCCCGAGCGAATTTAAAACAGAACACGGAACAGTTCTATTATACTTCGAAGCCACAACCGTTATTCTAACTCTTGTATTATTAGGACAATTACTTGAAGCAAGAGCACACAGTCAGACTAGTGGAGCTATCAAAGAATTATTAAAACTCGCACCAACCGAAGCCACTTTGGTTATTGATGGTAGCGATAAAGTAATTTCAATCCACGATATTAAAAAAGGTGATTTACTTCGGGTTAAGCCTGGTGACAAAATTCCAGTTGACGGAAAAATAACCGATGGAGAAAGTAGTATTGATGAAGCAATGATTACAGGAGAACCAATACCCGTTGATAAAAAGAAAGACGATAATGTAATTGCAGGAACAATCAATGGGAATAAATCTTTTATTATGGTTGCAGAAAAAGTGGGTTCAGAAACTTTGCTTTCACAAATCGTGCAAATGGTTAATGACGCTTCTCGTTCGAGAGCGCCAATTCAGAAATTAGCAGACAGTATTTCCAAATACTTCGTGCCCATTGTAGTCATCATTTCTGTTATAACCTTTTTCATTTGGGCAAAATTTGGTCCCGAACCGGCATTAGTATATGGTTTTATAAATGCCATCGCAGTATTAATCATCGCGTGTCCTTGTGCATTAGGATTGGCAACGCCTATGTCAGTAATGGTAGGTGTTGGTAAAGGCGCACAATCAGGGGTTTTGATAAAAAATGCAGAAGCTTTAGAAAACATGAATAAGGTTAATGTTTTAATTACAGATAAAACAGGAACAATAACCGAAGGAAAACCATCGGTCGAAAAAATTTATGCGACCAATAACAATGATAACGATTTATTGCAAAGCATAGCTTCATTAAACCAATATAGTGAGCATCCATTAGCACAAGCCGTAGTCAATTATGGCAAAACAAAATCCATTTCATTAATCGAAGTAAAAGATTTTGAAGCCATTGCCGGAAAAGGAGTTACAGGAACAGTAACCAATAAAAAAGTAGCATTAGGTAATAAAAAACTAATGGAACAAGTAAAAGCTAGTATTTCTGACGATATAGAAAACAAAATCATTACCGAACAAAAACTAGGAAAAACCGTTTCATATATTGCAGTAGAAGGTATTGCTGTTGGATTTGTATCCATTACTGATGCCATAAAAACGTCAAGTGCCGCTGCAATAAAAGAACTGATGCAACAAGGAGTTGAAGTAATAATGATGACAGGCGATAATATCAATACAGCCAAAGCAGTTGCAGAAGAATTGAACCTGTCTTCCTATAAAGCAGGATGTTTACCCGAAGACAAATTAAACGAAATCAAAAAATTACAAGCAGAAGGCAAAATTGTGGCCATGGCTGGCGATGGTATCAACGATGCACCGGCATTAGCACAAGCCAATATCGGAATAGCTATGGGAACAGGAACAGATGTCGCCATTGAAAGTGCCAAAATAACTTTAGTCAAAGGCGATTTACAAGGCATTGTAAAAGCCAAGAACTTAAGCCATGCTGTTATGAAAAACATCAAGCAAAATTTATTTTTTGCCTTTTTCTATAACGTATTGGGTGTTCCAATCGCAGCTGGTGTTCTATATCCATTTTTCGGTATATTATTATCCCCAATGATTGCGGCTTTAGCCATGTCATTTAGTTCTGTATCAGTAATTGTAAATGCGTTACGATTACGCACATTAAAACTTTAAAATTATAAAATGAAAAAAACAATCTTAACAGGCTTAATTATTTTGCAATCCTTATTATTATCTGCCCAAGACAAAGTCCAGATAAGAGTTACTTCAGCCAGTCCTGCGGCATCTTTTGAGCAAGAAGTCGGCAGCGGAAAAATAAAAATAACATACAGCAGACCATTAGTAAGAGGTCGTAAAATATTTGGGGAGTTAGTACCTTTTGATAAGCTTTGGCGAACTGGCGCAAGTGATTGTACCGTCATAACCACTTCCGAAGATATTTCTTTTGGTAACAATGTATTAAAAGCAGGAAGCTATTCAATATTCTCAATTCCTTCAATAAATGAGTGGACTATAATTGTTAACTCAGATACTACCTTGCATGGTGAAACGGGCTATGATGAAAAAAAAGATATAATGCGTTTCAAAGTCCCTTTAGAAAAAAGCCCCAATTTTTATGAAACTTTTACTATTGAATTAAATGATATCAATAGCAAAGGCGAAGCATTCCTAAAAATACTTTGGGAAAATACTTTGGTTAAAATACCGGTAAAGAGCAAGGAGGACGATACAATAGTGGCATTGATAGATCAACATATAATTAAGGGTAAAACTCAGGATGCCAATTTATTATTTCAGGCAGCTAATTATTATTACAGTACTAATAGAGATTATAAACAAGCAATTATATGGCTTTTGGAAGCAGAAAAAATAAATCCTCAAAATTTCTATTATCCTAATCTAAGACAAAAATTAGCTTCTGAAAACAAAGATTACACTATTGCAATTGAAGCTGCAAAGCGAGCCATTTCAATTGCTGATAAGGAGAAAATGAAAAAAACTATTGATAGTTTGAACAATAAAATTTCAGATTGGGAAATCTTGTTAAAAAAATAATAGTGTAAAATTAAAATAATACAATTACTATAATGGATATACAAAACATTCTTTCAAAAAAACTGTTACCAATCGTAATCTTCGTTTTGGCAACACAAACGCTGTTTTCGCAAAACATAGTTCGTTACGATTTATATGTTCGTGATACCATCGTAAACTATTCTGGAAAAGAAAAAAGAGCAATTGCAGTAAATGGTCAAATTCCTATGCCAACATTAACATTTACAGAAGGTGATATTGCTGAAATTTATGTACATAACGAATTAAAAGAAAGCACTTCATTGCATTGGCACGGACTATTTTTACCTAATAAAGAAGATGGTGTCCCAAACCTTACACAAATGCCAATAGAACCGGGAACTACTCACAAATATTCGTTTCCAATAATTCAAAGCGGAACTCATTGGTACCACAGTCATTCAGGATTACAGGAACAAATTGGTATGTATGGTATGTTCATTATGAACAAAAAACAAAATGACAAAACATTCCGAAAAGGTATAGATGATTTACCAACTGTGCCTATTATTTTAAGTGAATGGACCGATTTAAAACCCGAGAACGTTCACAGAATGTTACACAATGCAACCGATTGGTTTGCAATTAAAAAAGGAACAACACAAAGTTATGCTGAAGCCATAAAACAAGGTCATTTCAAAACAAAAATAGCCAATGAATGGAAACGAATGAATGCTATGGATGTGAGCGATGTATATTATGATAAGTTTCTGATTAATGGTAAAAATGAAAGTCAGTTATCACAGTTTAAAAGTGGAGATAAAGTTCGTTTGCGTGTGGCAAATGGTGGAGCTTCATCATACTTTTGGTTAACTTATGCTGGAGGAAAAATAACAGTTGTAGCTAGTGATGGTAACGATGTAGAACCTGTTGAAGTAGATAGATTATTGATAGCAGTATCCGAGACTTATGACATTATAGTTACAATTCCTGCAAGTAATACTTCTTATGAATTTTTAGCAACTCCAGAAGACCGCACAAAATCTACTTCATTATACATTGGAAATGGCATCAAACAATTGATTGCTCCGTTGCCAAAATTAAAATATTTTGAGGGAATGAAAATGATGAACGGAATGATGAAAATGAATGGGGATTTAGATGATATGGGAATGAGTATGTCCTTAAATCAAATGGATATGAATGTAGTAATGTACCCAGAAATAACTGGTGCAGTAAGCGCAAAACATAAGGGTACTATGAGCGATATGGAAACGAGTACCGATCATTCCAATCACAATCAAAATCAGTACAATGCCAATGCGTTATCTACAATTACAACACTCAATTATGCCATGTTGAAAGCGACCGATAAAACAACTTTACCCAAAGATGCCCCAGTAAAAGAACTTCGTTTTGAACTAACAGGTAACATGAACCGATATGTTTGGAGTTTAGACAATAAAGTAGTTTCTGAAACAGATAAAATCCTAATAAAAAAAGGAGAAAACATTAGAATTACACTTTACAATGGTTCCATGATGCGTCATCCAATGCACTTACATGGACATGATTTCAGAATATTAAATGGTCAAGAGGAATATGCACCATTAAAAAATGTAATGGACTTAATGCCTATGGAAACCAACATAATTGAATTCAATGCCAATGTTGAAGGAGATTGGTTTTTTCATTGTCATATTTTGTATCACATGATGGCAGGAATGGGAAGAGTATTCACCTATGAAAACCAAACGCCAAATCCGCTAATTCCAAATCCAAAAGTAGCACAAAGAAAATTATTTGCCGATGATAGAGCTTTTCATTTCATGGCAGAAAATGATTTTGCTACTAATGGAAATGATGGTATGGCAATGATCCAAAATACACGTTGGAGTTTAGGTGCAGAATGGCGACTAGGATACAATGATATGCATGGTTATGAAGCCGAATTTCATTTAGGCAGATACATAGGAAAAATGCAGTGGTTGATGCCTTTTATTGGTTTCGATTGGCGTTACAGGAATATGGATGGAATGATAGAAAAAAACATTTTTGGACAAGAAAATACCAAAGATAAAAGAGCCGTTATAAGTGCCGGGGTTAATTACACATTACCAATGTTAGTAATTGCTCAAGCAGAAGTATTTCAGGATGGAAACATAAGATTACAGTTAATGAGAGAGGATATTCCAATTTCAAAACGCTTAAGAATGGGGTTTATGGTAAACACCGATACAGAATTTATGCTAGATGCACGTTACATTTTAAAAAGAAATATAAGTTTAAGAACACATTACGATAGTGATATGGGATTTGGGTTAGGTATTAGTTTAAATTATTAAAAAAGGTTCAATCAAAAATTAATACCAAAGAAATTGAACCCAAAAATCAACCAATTATTAACAGATTTAAACGAACAGTTAAATTTTACTGATTTAGAAATAGACGACCCAATAAAGCGTTGTGAAAGTGCTATAGATATTATTTTGAAATCACTCCAAAAATTAAAAGTATTATTTGAAAAAGAGAAAAATAAATCAAGTCAACAAGAAATAGAGTTCTTTAAAAATGTAAAGCCCAAATTTACGTCAAAACTAATTTATTATAACGTTATATTCAAAATTGAAACGAAGAAACCGCATGGTGGTGAAAGAATTATCAAAAAATACCTTAATAACGAATTAGATAAACTTAAAAGATATTTTGATGGTAACTTAGACTTCTACAGATATTACAGAACAGGAAGCAGCTATTTAGATCACAAATATTTTTTACGAGGAAAAATCGATGTAAAATTAGCTTTAGATAGTTTTTATTTTGAAGCAGATCATACATTTTCAACCTCTCACGATTTTAAAGTAGCAAAGATTTTAGCGCACGATTTAATCCAAGTTTATCTCGAAGATAAATTGTTGATGATGGAAAATAAAGACACAAAGGAAAAATCACAAGTCAACCCGAAGGTAAAGCAAACTTGGACAGGTTCTAAAGTCGCATTAATAGAGCTTTTGTATGCTTTGCATACCGAAGGTGTGTTTAATAATGGAGCATCCGATTTGAAAGATATTGCGGAGTATTTTGAAAACATATTCAACATCGATTTAGGTCAGTATCACAGGGCTTTCCTTGAAATTAGAATGCGAAAATCTGACCAAACCAAATTCCTAAACGCATTAAAAGAAAAATTAGTAAAACGGATGGAAAACACAGACGACTTACTTTAAGACCAATAAATACAACACTTTGTATAAAAATCAATCACAACTTGTGATTGACTTGTGATTTAAAACTATTCAAAAACTACAAATTTGTGCCATAACAATCTAAAACATACGTTATGGCAATCGAAGTTATTACACGCGAAGACTTAAACGAATTCAGAAGTCTTCTTTTGAACGATTTAAAAGAAATCATTCAATCCAAACCGCAACAAACAAAACAGTGGCTCAAATCCAATGAAGTCCGCAAACTGTTAAACATTTCTCCCGGTACTTTACAAAATCTCCGCATCAACGGAACACTGACCTATACCAAAGTTGGTGGCATTATGTATTATGACAATTCAGACATCGATAAGTTACTAAATGGAAATAAGGTAAATGCTTTGCCTACTCTGTTCAAATAATTTTAGCAATTATGAATTATATCAAACATCTAACAGGTTTCTTCGAAAAAGTAGCCATTGATAAAACATTAAATCCAACACATGTTAGCTTATACATTGCCTTATTCCAATTTTGGAACTGCAACCGCTTCAAAAATCCAATAAGTATCAATCGCGATGAGGTAATGCGAATAAGCAAAATCAGTTCCAAAGCAACCTATCATAAATGTCTGAAGAACTTGCATAGTTTGGGTTACATCAATTACGAACCATCGTACAATCCATTCAAAGGAAGTCATGTCATTTTATTCAACTTTTCGGAAGATTTAAAACCGCTGCCAAAATCCGAAAGAAAACCAAAAAATGAACCACTTATTGAACTTGTTTCTGAACAAGCTTTGAACAAGTCTTGTACTAGTAGTGAAACAGGTACTGAACAAGCATTAGTACCTTCTATAAACTATATAAACAATACAAACATTTTAAACGATAAAAACGTTTCAAACTTGGAAAAGCACTCAAAAAATTTTGTAGAAATAAATAATTCCAATTTAGAAAATGAAAATTCAAAAGAAGAAAAAAGTTCCGCGAAAAAAGAAGAAAAGTTACATCCGTTAATCGAAGAAGTTAAAACCTATTTCCAAGAAAATAACTTTCCGGAACAAGAAGCTCAAAAATTCTTCAACTACTTCAAAAGTGTTGGTTGGTTAGTCGGTGGGAAAACACCAATGGTCGATTGGCAAGCAGCAGCACAAAATTGGATGATTAACGCACCAAAATTCATTTCAAATGCAGAACAACCAAACAGAGCAAAACAGCTTAATACAACAACAGACAAAGACTATTCAGAACCATTATAGCTATGATGAGGTCATTACTTGGTTAGAAAAAAAAGGAGTTGAACTATACGGCAATCATTTCAAAATCCTTGAAACTGATTATCCTATTGTGTACAAACTAATCGCGTATTTCTTAAAAGACGAACCAACATGTTTTCAATATGGGATAAACCTCAACAAAGGAATTCTATTAACCGGACCAATCGGCTGCGGTAAAACATCATTGATGAATTTAATGAAATACCTAACAGCAACAGAACATAAATTTTTCGTAAAACCGTGTCGAGATATAAGCTTTGAATTCATCCAGGACGGCTACCAAATAATCCACAAATACAGCAATGGCAAACTATACCAATCAGAACCAAGAACCTATTGCTTTGACGATTTAGGAACAGAAAACAACCTAAAATATTTTGGTAACGAATGCAATGTCATGGCAGAAATTCTATTGAGCAGATATGATCTATTCATTTCAAAAAAACTATTTACTCATATCACCACAAATCTATCAGCCACAGAAATTGAAAAACATTACGGCAATCGAGTTCGCTCACGATTACGAGAGATGGTAAATTTGATAAGTTTTGAAAGGAATGTTACAGATAAAAGGTCTTAATAACTTGGTTAACAATTCAAAAACAAATAAAACAAATCATTAAGAATTAATTTATATTTTGGTAGATTATTAAAGTTGCTTTTAGTTCAAAAAAGTAATGGATATTTTTACAATACAAATTATGGCAAATAGAGGTTCAGAATGGCGAAAATGGGATTTACACGTTCACACAAAAGGAACAAATAAAAACGACCAATTTAGTTCAAATTCGACAGAAAGTTTCTTTGAATTATTTTTTAAGAAAGCAGTTGTTAATGATATTAGTGCGATTGGAATAACTGACTATTTTACAATTGATAACTATCTAAAAGCCAAACTATATGTTAGTTTGATTGAAACTAAAGTAAATGATTTAGGAGAGAAATTATTTAATGTTTCTGAAATTGATTTTATCAAAAACATTTTTATTTTTCCAAATGTTGAATTGCGAATGATGCCATCAACTGGTATAGAAAAATTAATAAACATTCATTGCATATTTAATCCAGACTATGTTACAGAGTTGGATAATGATTTTTTTAATGAGATTGGAAATCAAGATAGATACAAAATGAATCGTGCAGGTTTTATTAGTTATGGTAAGTCATTAAAACCACATATAACAGACGATAATTTATTATTTAAAGAAGGAATAAATAATTTTGTAATTGATCCTAAAAGTGTAAAAGAATTAATTGATAAAAATTCAAATTTAAAAAATAATACAATCATTGTAGTTAGTAATTCTAGTAATGATGGAAATTCTGGATTACAAAAACACTATGATTTATTTGAAGGAGAACAAAGTTCATTAGATGGAGTTAGGAGAACTATTTATAATATTTCAAATGCAATATTTTCAACAAATCCTAAAGATGTAAAATATTTTTTAGGAAAGCGATTAAATGATAATGTTGGTATAACTGAACTTGAAAAGAGTAATGAACGTGAACAAGTCATTTTAGAAAGAGGTTCTTTAAAACCTTGTTTAGTTGGAAGTGATGCACATAAAGAAGATGATTTGTTCAATAGATTTACTTGGATAAAATCTAATTTGAATTTTCAAGGATTAAAACAAATTATTTATGAACCAGAACAAAGAGTAAAAATACAAGATTTAGAACCGGATATTAAAGAAGATAAATTAGTAATTGATAGCGTAAAATTTATTTCAAATGATAATGCATTCACAACAGAAGAAATACATTTCAATAGAAATTTAAACGTAATTATTGGAGGAAAATCCTCTGGAAAATCAATATTATTATACAACATTGCTAAAACCTTATTGGCTGATAGAAAAATATTAAAGAACGAAAGTCATCCATTTAATTATAAATATGACTTTGGTATTGATTTTGATTTTGAAGTTAAAATTATTTCGGGTATTAAACAATCTATTAAAAGAACTGATGATTTACCAAGTATTTTATCTGAAATAAAATATATTCCACAAAACTATTTGTCAAAATTGGCAGAACCCGAGAATAAAAAAGGTAATGAACTTTTAAAATTAGTTAGAGGATTATTACTTGAAGATGAAGATTATAAAATTAAATACCAAGAATTTATAAATCGAGTTAAGTCGAATGATATTAACAGAGAATCAATAATAAATAACTATTTCGAAATACAAAATAAAATAGAATCATTGAAAAAAGATTTGATTTTAAAAGGTAACGAAGAAGTTTTGGAATTAAATATTAAAGGAAATAACGACAAAATAAACAAACTAAAAGAAGGAATTGGATTAACTGAAGAACAAATTAAGCAATATAATGTTTACAATGAAGAATTAGAAAAAATTGAAATAGAAATTGGAAAAGTCAAATCAGATTATTCAAAAATCGCTTCATTTCAAACAGACACCAAAAATACTCTTACAGACTTAATACAAAAGAAAGATTTGATTTTAAACTCTTTAGAGAATGAAACTATAAAGGCACACTATAACACTGAATTAAACATAATTAATCAAGCTTTATCATCTATTGAAAACTCAATTGAGTTGGTAAAACTAGATGGTGAAAGAAGATTTGTAAATGAGAATATTTTTAAAGAACAATTTTCTTCAAGAAGTAAGCGAAATGTAATATTGAAAGATTTACTAAAACCATTTGTTAATAGCGAGGAAATTAAAAAACAAATTGAAGATATTGAAAAATTAATTATTGAGGATAAGCAAAAATTAAGCGTTATAAATCAATATAAAATTGATATTAAAAGTAATGAAGTTGCTTTAGAAGCAGAAAAAGAGAAAATTTTTAATATTTATACTGACAATTTTGATGAATATAAAAAAGTTATTTCCGAGCTTGAAGAAAGAACTAAATTATTGGAAAGTGATAATCTAAAAATCGACGGAACTCCAAAATTTAACTATCCAAAACTTAAAAATAAAATCCTTGAAATAAGCGATGGAAGAAAAGCATCTTACAACTCATTTCCCATTTTTGATGAAAACAAAAGTGCTACTTCAAATTTTGATTTAGAAAGTTCTATTAATGAATTAAAGGCAATATTTAGTTCAATGGCTGAAACAAAAGATTATTCATTTAATACAAAATCTGATATTAAAAGTGCCATTAAAATATTATTAGACGACTACTTCTTTGATTATTGGGAAGTGATTTATGACAATGATACATTAACTAAAATGTCAACAGGAAAAGCTAGTTTTGTTATTTTAATGTTAATTGTAGGTTTGAGTAAATCCAAGGCACCAATACTTATTGATCAACCAGAGGATAATTTAGATAATCGGTCAATAACAAAAGATTTAGTAGAATATTTAAAAAGTAAAAAACTAGATAGACAGATTATTTTAGTTACGCATAATCCAAATGTTGTAGTAAATGCTGATGCGGAAAACATAATTATTGCAAATCAAAAAGGTCAGAATGATAAAATAACATCAAGTCCATTTCAGTTTGATTACATTAATGGTTCAATAGAAAATACAAAAGTATTGAATAAATTAGAAACAGATTTATTAAAAAGTATGGGAGTTCGAGAGCATATTGCAGATATAGTTGAAGGTGGTAAAGAAGCATTTAAAAAACGTGAAGAAAAATATGGTTTTTAGATTTTGATTAAAAGAAAAATTTTGAATAATGAAATGGAGCACACAATAAAACTATTTTTAAAATTAGGCAGCGAGGAAAACATTCTTGATTTATTCGAGAATGGAACAATCTACATGAATACAATTGAATATTTTCGAAAAGTAGAAGATGAAGAATTGAGAGGTGATAAATACGAAGGAGTTTCAAAAGTAATTAATTCTTTGCCGGGCACTTTCAAAATACCAGGAATTGACAGAGAATTTAATTATGTTAAAGTCCATTTAAAAGAAAGCTACAAAGAAGTTTTGGGCAATATTTATTCTTTATATGCAATATCTTCAAAAGGATTTCCAAATCCATTAGATTTTAGGTTTGATGAAAGAAATTTGCGTTTTGGAACACATGGAGTAATGATTAAAGATTTACCTCTTTTTTTCAATAAAATAGAAAATGAACTCAAAAAGAATAATTTAAAATTCAATCATGGTTTTGTAGATTATTACGATAAAGAAGAAGTTTCTAAAGAAATAACATTATTTGAAAAACCTCTTGAATTTGAATACCAAAAAGAGTTCCGATTTTATGTAGAAAATGATAAAATAGAGCCAATAAAAATTCAAATTGGTAGTATGAAAGATTATGCTGAAATATTTAAGATTGAGGATATTTTAGAATTAAAATTGGAAGTTAAAAGTTCATTTCAAAAAGCTTTGTAATAATAAATCAAGTAATTATAAACTATAATTATTTTATTGTTTTTAGTTGATTTGTATTTCTCCTCAAGAAACTTTTATAACTTCATAGATCTAAACTAAAACAATCACAAATAAAAATAATCATATCAAATGTTTTTTGTCCCATTTTTTTACTAAATTTGGGACAAACATAACATTAAAATGAAACCACAATCTATTCACAATCAAATAGAAGAAAAAATAAAATCTTTAAAAAAAGGAAGTATTCTATTTATAACCGATTTTATAGAGTTCGGTACTGCCGAAAATGTAAAAAAGGTACTATTGCGATTAGAAAAAAAAGAAGTTTTAATTCGTTTAGCACACGGTATTTATCTATATCCCAAAAACGATAAAATCCTTGGAACCCTATTCCCTTCAACAGAAGAAATTGCAGTAGCTATCGCAAAAAGAGATAAAGCAAGAATAATTTCTACAGGTGTACAAGCATTGCAACAACTTGGCTTATCAACACAAGTACCTATGAATGTAGTCTATTTGACTGATGGGGCACCAAGAAAAATTAAAGTAGGTAAAAGAACAATCACATTCAAAAAAACCACTCCCAAAAACCTGACCATTAAAGATAAAAAACTCAACATTGTAATCCAAGGATTAAAAGAGTTAGGTAAAGACAATGTAGATGAAAATGCTAAACAAAAAATTAAAAAAGTATTGCTCCAAATGTCCATTGAAAGCATAAGAGAAGATAGTGTTGCAGCACCAACATGGATTAGAAATACAATCCTTGAATTAATAAATAAAAACTAATATGAACGAGTGGCTTAAACTATCCGAAAAGAGACGGCTTGAAATACTAAATCAAGTCAATAATCAAACAGGACTTCCAACCGATGCAATAGAAAAAGATTGGTGGGTAACCATTACGTTAAAAGCAATATTTTCATCAAAATTTGCACAACATCTAGTTTTCAAAGGCGGCACATCACTAAGCAAAGCCTATAACTTAATAGAACGTTTCTCAGAAGATATAGACTTATCAATTGATAGAACGATGTTAGGATTTGAAGGCGAGTTATCAAAAACACAAATAAAAAAACTACGTAAAGCTTCGGGTAATTTTATAGTAGGTGAATTTAAAGAAGAATTGATTTCAGAACTAGAAAAGCTGGGAGTAAATAAAGAAAATTACAATTTAATCTTTGATGATGAAATAGACGACACGAGTGATCCTCATCGTATAGAATTAGAATACAACTCAATAGTTGAAGCAGGAGAATACATTCCGCAAAGGGTTATCATTGAATTAGGAGCAAGAGCTTTACTAGAACCAAACGAACAGAAAACAATTCAATCAATTATTGGCCAGATTTATCCGGAACAAGCTTTTACCATTCAACCATTTGAAGTAATTGTTGTAGTGCCATCTAAAACCTTTTTAGAAAAAATAATGTTGCTGCATGAAGAATTTCTAAAGCCAATTGAAAACATAAGACATTACAGAATGTCAAGACATCTTTACGATATAGAAAAACTAATGGACCATGATTATGGAAAAGAAGCAATAAAAAATAAAGAGCTATTCGAAACACTAGTCCAACACCGAAGTAAATACACACCTATAAGAGGAATTTCTTATGAGTTACACACACCACAAACAATAAATTTCATACCGCCAGCTGAAGTAACTGAACTTTGGAAAAAAGACTACCAAGCCATGCAGGAATTTATGATTTATGGAGAGACATTAGAGTTTGAAAATCTTATAGCAAGAATGTATGAATTAAAAGAAAAAATTAAAAAGTTATAACGTGTAATTGTTAAGTACAGTTAAGTAGAAAAGCAAATGGAAGGATCAGCATCACAAGCAGGGTTTTATTACCAAAACAACATTGCAGCACTTAAAATTATTGAGTGCTTATTTTTCAATTCAGATATAATCCAAATTAGATTAGAGAATTACAATGAAGGTCCCCATATAGATGATATTATTGTTTATCGAGAAGATAAAATTGATTATTATCAGGTGAAATGGTCTGAAGATGAAGATAAATCATATTCCATTTATAATATGATTAAATCAGAAATAGCAAAAGATGGTAAAATAACAAAGAAATCATTATTCAAACAATTAGCTGAAGGATATTTAAGTGCGAAACAAAAAAGTGAAAATTTTTCCATATCACTATTTACAACTAAAAAAGAGAGTAATCAAAAACGTCCTAGCGAAGGTGTAAATCATAGCTTATCCGAAATAAGAACAAATATATTTAATCCCTTAAAACAATCTGATGTCAGATACGATTACTTATCGAATTATGGTGATTATAAAGATACGATAGAAAAAATACGTAAAGAATGCTCATTAGACCAAGATTCATTTAATGAGTTTATTAAAAATCTAGAGTTTAAATTTGGTCAAGAACCAACAGAACAGATTCAAAATGCTCTTAAGTTTAAATTGGAAACACTTGGAATTGAAACAAATTTATTTGAAAAACTTTTAAATGCTGCTGTAAAATGGAGTATTTCAGGAGAAAGCATTACAAAGGATTTAGTATTGAAAGAACTAGGAATTACTGATAGGTTTGAAGATAAATTATCACATTATTTTAAAGTTGTTGATGATATATACTATGTTCCAAATCAAAACTTTTTTGATAAACTCGAAAAAGGATTATCTGAATTAGAAGGAGGATATATTTTCATAGAAGGACTTCCTGGTGTTGGCAAATCTACAGCTCTAACAAAATTTAAGGAAAATAATCCTGATATATCATTAGCTTATTATTGCTTTATACCTGATACAAAAAATGATTTTGGTGAATTTAGACATCAATCCTATTATTTTCTAAAATCTTTGTGTATAACGATTGAAAAGAACTTTCCTGAAGTTGATTTACCTAGTAGATATTCTGAGCGATATGAAGAGAAATTAAATTCCTATATCGAAAAATTAAGTAAGCTAAAAAAGAAAATCATATTTATTATTGATGGATTAGATCACGTACATCGGGATACAACTCTTGGAGAAAAGTCTTTACTTAATTATATCAAAGGTGATTTACCAGACAATATTTACTTTATATTAAGTTCACAGTATGATACTGTTTTATCTTCATCAGTAAAGCTTCAAATAGATTCCGACTCAAGAAGACATATTAAAGTCTTGCCATTTACTCAACCAGAGATAAAACAATATCTTGATAACAAAGGTGTTGATACGAGTAACATCCTTGATGCAATTGAAAGAGTATCCGGAGGAATTCCGATTTATCTTCATTACATTTCTGAACTTCTCATAAAAATTGATAAAAGAGATTATGAAAAAACGTTAGAGGATTTACCCAATCTTATCGACGGAAAGATTAATTCCTATCACGAATATTTGTTCCAAAAGATAGAAGATAATGTTTTTGCAAAGTGGGTTTTAGCTGTGTTGGCATATAGAAAAGAAAATACTTCTGTTACAACCATTCAGGAAATATTAAAACTCAAAGGTGAAAATAGGAATCTTACAGAAGTCGAAAGTATAATTAGTTTATTTTCTCACCTCCTGAAACAAATAGACGGCAGAGCATATTCAATATTTCATAATAGTTTCCGTGAATTTATCATATCAAAAACGAATGATTTAAAGGCACCTTTCAATAAAGCATTAGTTTTATTTTATGAACAAAATCCGTTTACTGATGAAGCGTACAGAAATTATTTTTCTCATTTATATGAGGTTGAAGAATATGATAAGATAATTTCTACTACAACATTGGAATGGATAAAATCAGCTTGGGGCAATTACAGATCTCTTGAAGAAATAAAAGACAATCTCGAAATAGCATTAAAAGCAGCCATAGAGAAAACTTCTCTTTCGGAATTTATAAGAATTGCTTTTTTAAAAGATCAATTTGAAAAATTAAAATGGAATCTTAGTGGTACTGAGGTTGATTTTACATTTCTTTTCTTAAATGTAGGCGAAACAGCAAATAGTCTACGAACTATTTGGGATGGTGATTTTGTTCTAGTAAATAAGGAGTACTTCTGCTATTATTTAGGGAAATACTATCAAAAAACCGGCAATTTACTTCCTCAAGACATTATTAATCAAGGTTTTTCTAAATTTTTAAAAGAGCAAAATAAAGAAAATATAGTCCAAGAATTAAAAGCTGAAGCCCTGATATTTGATGATATAGTTGAATTATTCAATGAAATAGATACTATTAAATGGCAGGAATCAAACAAACACAATAGTAGCTATCTTAAGAAAAATCATTCGGAAAAACTAAATGCTGAAATAAATCTTAATATAAAATTTGAGATTATTAATCACTTAACTGAATGTAAACTATACGGTAAACTATTTCAGCTGTTAAAAGAGTTTAATACAAATCAAAAATTAATATCAAAAATTCAAATAGCCCTAATAAAATCTTTTTTGCCAATAGTAACAGAAAAAAAATCGGCAGTTAAGATTATTAAAGATATTGATTTCAAAATCCTTTCTAACAAAACATATTTTAAACTTATTTCTTTTTGTTGTGATTTTTTAAGTAATGAAGAAATTATAAAATTATTTCCTAAAAGAGATATTCCTGTTCCAGAACTTTTCGAAAAAGTAATAGAGCAACAGAGAATGAGTTATAAATTACGAAAAGAAATTATTAACTTATACAATGATTTAAAACCAATTTGGATTTTTAACCCTGACTTAATTCAAACATTAACGCAAGAATTACACTATTTGTCAAACCCAGCAAGAGGGATTTATGACTCTATTTTTACTCTATCTGATTTACGGAATAAAGTAAGAAATAACGATCCAGATGAAGATGCAAGTTTAAAATTATTTAAAGATTGTATTCAAAGTCTTTATGTAAAACGAGAAAAAGAATTTCAATCTAGAGCTCACGGTTTGTTTGATATGAATAACGATGACTATTTCATTGCGAGTAGTATTAAATATTTATTTAAAGATATATTCAGGCTTTCAACACAAGTGTTGTCAAAAGAAAATCTTGAAAAATTAGTAAACTATTGGATAAACCTCGATAAAAGTGGAGATGGATTTAGACATTGTTCAGTTGGATTGACAATTGCAAATGAAATTTATAACAGTCCACATAAAAATTTTACAGAGCTAACCTATAAAGTAATTGCACACGCTGAAGAAATAGCAAGATTAGAACAAGATACTAATACATTAGCCTCTTATTTGGGAGAGGTTTCGGAAACTTATGGAATTTGTGATTTCAAAGAAGATTTCAAAAGAATTTATAATCAGCTTATAGATATTGCCTTTGGTGTAGGTTATAGAAAAGATTATCAGGCTTCTAATATTATAGAGCCAATGGAATTAATCCATAAAACAGATCCAAATAACACATTGCAACGTCTTTCGGAAGTATTTCATATACAAAATCTGTTAAACGAAGCTGGTAATGGTCGTATGCAACATATTTGTATATCTAATTTAATTGCATTTACTGCGGATAAATATCCTGAATTAGCTTTTAGGCTAATGGAAATAGAGGAACCAAATATTGCTCGAGATGAAGCAATAGATATAATAACTTCTTCTTTGATTGAAATCTGTTCTAATGAAGATTTGGAACTGTATTTAGCTATTATTAAAACTTTGCCACGATGGAAAAACGGCGAATCAAGTGAGGAACATTTTATACATCTTACTAAGAAATTATTACTACGAGCTATACATTTTAATAACAATAATGTCATTACTAAAATAGTTGATATTATAAAGTTCAATACTTTAGTTGAGCTTGAAGATATTAAAGAACTAAACAAATTTTCAGAGATACTGATTGAAAAGGGAATTGATTATACTGTTTATTCTTTGCCTGAGCCAGTTATGACTAATAATGAAAAATTAACCAATAATATACCTGAACAAGAAAATATTAAAAAAGATAAATTCATTATTCAATGTCCAAAATTATCGTTTGAAGAGTTGGTTCAGCTTTTTGAAGAAAACTATGAAAGGTTTGAAACTCATATACAATCTCAATTTGATATTCAAACTCAAAATAGGCGAAACCAATCACTGAGAAAGCAATATCATTCAGCAAAATCAGTGTTTGAAATTTTTTATAATGAAACTTCATCTGAAAATAAACTCATTATTGAAAAAAATAAGTATAAAATCATTAGAGATTATATTGTTCTAAAAAACAAGATAGTACATTTAAACTCTGATACTACTTTCAATTTAAGAGATTTTAAAAAACTTTTTGATGAATTCATTTCAAACATTGATGAACTTCTTTCAAGTAACTCTTTAAGGATTTATGTGGATGAAAAATTAGATACAGAACAATTTTTTGAAAATATTCTGCACGATGTAAATTGGCAAAGAGATATTCTTTTTTATCAAGTAATATCAGACAAAGAGGTTCTTAGCTTGGTAAATCAATCTTCATTATTGAATATTGATAATTTGCTTAATTTCATTGAAAAGTGGACAAAAGATAGAGTTAGGTCCACTTCTTTACTAAAAATAGCTAATAGATTAATAAATATAGATGTCAACAAAGCAAAAGAAATTGTTTTATCAGCTTCGCAATTTGAATTTGACAGTTTATTATTTCAGAGAAATAATGATCCGGATAAATTAGATTTTGATATAATTGAAACTATTCTGAAAATAGATCCTGAGTTTGGAAAGAAATTCCTTTTAAACAGCTATTATACACAAAAAGGAAAATATAGTGGTGATTTAACGAGCTCTATTGATAAGCTTATAAAATATCAAGAATATTTTAATGATGAATCCATCAAAACATATTACCAAGCAAACCTACAATACAATAAAGAACTTGCTTTAGGTTTGCCAAATAAAGAGAACAAATATGAGTTTATAACACAACATTCAGAATCTCTGTCATTTCGTGAAGTCACGATAAAGCACTTGGTTTGGCTTTTCAATTATCCTGTTATAAAAATCAGAGAACTTGCTTTGCAATCTGCTTTTGCTTTGATTAAAGATAATTCAGATTACATAAAGTCGTTTATACATTTTGGTATTGAAAACGGCAATGACAATGAAGTTGAATACAGCATTATTGTTCTTCAAGCAATTGCTCTACAAAAGCCAACAATACTTATCCAATTTAAGGATAAGTTTATAGGCCTTTTGAAGAAAAAGCATTTTAATATCTTAGAAACAACAAAAGAATTACTTCTTTTAATTAACCAATCTCAAAGTTCGTTTTTGACAACAAAAGAATTGTCAAATCTCAAATCAATAAACTCTGCAAATAAGCGATATGTTTTTCTCTCCAATTTACCTGATTGGTGTTCCAAGGCAATATTAAAACTTAATAATTTAGGTTCTCATCAAGAAAAAATAAAGACTGATTACAAGCAAACTAACTTTACATACTCTACATTTCAATATGATTTAATCAACGAAATAAATGAAAATGAAGAAAGCAAATCGGTGTTTGAAAGTATTTATTCGGATATTATTTTAAAAGGCTATGCAGATTACAACAATGAAAAAGAAGGAGCTGTCCATAGAAGATATAATAAAAACACCAACTTTGATACAATTGAAATTCATTCACCTTATTATGATGATGTAAAAAGCAGCTTAAATAGAATCTTTCACTCAAAAGTTAGATTAAATTGTTTTGAGTCATCTTTTGTTGAAAGGATTAAGACTAAATTTAGACTTTATGATCCTTCTCAACTAGTATACTCTATTGTAATGCGTCCCGATTATATCAATTGGATAACCGATAATATTTCTAAAAAAGATTTTATAAGTTTTAGCGATCTTGATAGTCTAGTAAACAATTTAATCAATAGAGAAGGAGATTATATTACATTGGTAGAATATGGAAACCAACGAGTTAATAGATATAAAGAACTTAATGGGACATGTTATTTTGAAGTCATAGCGTTTCTAAAGAAAAGAGATTTTGATTTAACTAAAGTGACTAATTTACCATTAAATCAGTTAGAAAATCAATACGCTTATGAGCTACCATTAGCTGAATATAATTCAGCTACTTTTCCTATTAATCAAATATTTCCTTTGATTCAGATATCATATAACAATTTTAGAGGAGAGCTAGATTTGGTAAATGCAAGCATATTCTCTGACAATCTTTCAAAGCTAAGAATCAACGAAAAAAATCTATTGAATATTTTCACAGATCTTGATGATAATCCATTAAATGCAATTAGATGGATTAATTCATATACATCTGGTACAGATCGAAGAAGGTACAAGCCAACTTCTGAAGGTTTTACATTCAAAATAAAAAAAGATATTTTATTAGAATATCTGAAAAAAAACAACTTAACACTTTGTTATAAAGTTAAACAAAAACGATCATCTGATGAATATATTCCAGAGAGTCAAATGATTTGGTATAATTTAGAGAGAAACATAGAGATTGATTTATAATTATGGAAACTTTAAGCTATGCAGTGAAGCAATAGATCAATACTAGAAATTAATTAAAAAAAATATCTTACATTAGAAAATAGAATAAGAAATAAAAAATTAGATAAATAATGAATACAATAATTAAGAAAAAATTTTATCATCTTTTTTGGAACAACCCATCATGTCAAAATTTATTTTTACTATCAAAAGAAGAATTATTAGAAACTAAAACTTTTGGTGAAGAAAACTCTCCGTATTCATTTTCAACGAACAGGATTATTGTGTCAAATGCACAAGATAATCAAAATGAATTTATAGATACTATTAAAAATAGAAGTGAATTATATAACATGGAGATTGATAGTTTACTAAATGAAAAAATTGAATACTTCAAACCTCTTATCGAACAATTCTTTGATTCAAAATTTAAAAAATCTATTGAAAAGTTAATTACTGATGTTGAAAAAAAACCATTAAAATTTTTAACTCTTATTTTAAAAACTGCTTTAGATGATGAAAATAGAGAAACTAAGGCAATTGAGTTTCTTCAAGATTATGGATTTATTGGAAAACATTTAAATTCTTTTAAAGAAATAGAGGCAAATATTGGAAAATCACTTATGCCTTCTAAAAACAATGAATTAATTAATGAAAATACAATAAACACTTTTTTTGAAGGTGTCAAGTTTATTAAAGAACTTTATGTAAATCATTCGTATAAAAATCTTTATAACACAAACCAAGTACTCATCAATACATTAAATTCAGAAGATAATTTCCAATCAAGAATTAAGCTTTTTGGGGAGTTGTATGATTCTAAAATTATCTCACCTACCAAAGATGATGCATTTATAGAATGTTCACATTGTGATCCATTAACATATCGAGGTGTTTTTCAATTAAGATTAAATCCTAAGAAACTAAAAGACTTAAAATGTCCCGTTTGTTCTAACGAACTAACTTATTTTGTGCCTTATGAGTTACATAGTGATATATTTAATGCAGTTAAAAGCCATGATGGTTTGATTCTCGATGCACTACAAAATAAACTTGTAGAAAATGGAATTCAATATGAACTAAATAAGAAATTCTTAAATGACATTGAAATTGATTGTATATTTAAAGATGGAGATAAAAGGTTTTTTGTTGAAACTAAAATGTATAAACAAAATAACACAACTGAAGATAAGCTAATAAGTAAAATAAAAGAACATTTCAGCAAATTAATAAAGGATATAGAAAGAATAGAAAATAATGAAGAATTTAAAGATATAGAAATTACACCATTACTATTAATAAACATAAATAGTGAAAAAGTATTAAATATTACACAACAATATTTTAAATTAAATTTTTCAGAAAATAAATATTATGAAAACGGTAAAATAATAAATTTAAATCTTTTAAAGTTTAAATCTTAGCAAATTTATTGCCACTCCTTCCCAACGCTCCAAAAAAAATTACTGTCATGGTTTTTGTCCCAACGCACATCAAGCACTTTGCCTGATGGCAAGAAAATTATATGTAAATTGAAAAATCCTGCACGCCATCAGCCAAAGAGCTTGCCCAACGCACAAAACAAAAACGCGTACGCTACGCAACTCATGCCAGTAATTTTTTTCCCCAAAGCTTCTTTACATAATGTGGCATTATAGTGCATAAAGAACTATCCTGCTATTAATCAAAATCTCGGATGCACTATAATAACATTATGTAAAAAAGCCGCTCACCCAACGCGCTTGCCAGTGGCTCCAGGACAACATTTTTTGCAGCTCCCATCGCATCACCCAGCTACAAAAAACACCGTCCTTCGCCACTGTCTTAAACAACGTTCGCCATTTCATAGGAATATTTTAGGTTACCATCGCTTATATGAACGTTCACGGTAACTGTTTTTATCAGCTTTGTGTTTAAATAGGAAGTATTTTCATTGCTTTTGTAAGTAATAAAATGGCTTTTAATTTCAGTTAATTTGCCGATGGTAAAAGCCATTTTATTACCCACAAAACCAAAATCCCCAGCAAGAGTATTATTTTTTATTTGCCAGAACTATCCCAATCCATTGGTTTCACGATGGCCTGATGCCTTAACGTTACAATCATACTTCGTAGTAATTGAAATATAAGTTTTTAAAGATATATCAGGCATCAATTCATCATAAAACCAATCAGAACAACCCAATAAGCAAATAAAAAATAATACACTTGCTCGCGCTACCGCCATTTCGCACTCGGTAGTTTAATGCATTGTTTTTTGAAGATGCTTTCCATTTTCAAAACAAATATTCTTCTGATTTACAAATCCGGATTACAATTGACGCACAAAGCATCCTCAAAAAACAAACCAACTAAAGAGTATTAAATTTTAAAACAGGATAAAAGCATTGTTATTGATTTGCCTATAGATATTTATCCTGTTTTAAAATTCAATACCCTTTAGAAGACGACCTGATTTCGATTGAAAATCTCCTAAACCACAACTTCTTCCGATTCAACTCCGATTACATAACAACTATGATTGGATATTTCAAAAATAAATAAATAAAAAAAAGGAAGCAAAGATAAGTTCCAGGTTTACAAAAAATCAAGTTCAAGCCCTACGGGTTTCGGATAAAATCTCCACCTTATCAGGTAGTATTTTATCCGAAAAACTTGCTTTTTTGAAACCTTCCACTAGACGAATGGCTTTCTTTTTTTTCTTTTTTTCTTTTGAAAAATTTAATGGGCGGAGCGTAGCGAGGCACACCTGCTTTTCAAAAGAAAATCTTAGGAAAATTGAAAAAATAATCAATTTTTAAAAGCCGAAGCCATGCTGAAATTTATCATTAAAACCCACAAAAAAGACACTATCTACGCAAAACCGCATTTATTCCTACTTAACAAAGGGATGAACAGCGGAAAGCCACAAAAAGAGCCATTTACAAACAGTTTTGTTATCATTTTTGAAAACGAAGCTGATTTTGACACTATCAATTTAACTGCTTATGCACTTTGGAAAACTAAATTTTGGCATCAATTTCTTAGAGGTTCAGTAATTCCATTTTTGAACTTACACGACATTAGAAAAGAATTTTCTATAAAAGTTAACCAAGAGATAAAAGACCACAAGGAGCACGTTAAAAACATCGAAACTTTGAAGCTTTTGGAACAAAGCGAAAAACGTTTCCATGAAAATCTAAATCTTATCAATGATATGCGAAAAGTAATTTTATACAGATATATAAGTAAATAAAAAAAGCCAGGTCTCACGACTTGGCTTTCATTTTGTTTAACCCAAAGGTCACCACAACTAGGGCTAAACTTATTTTTTGTGCTTCTTATTTAGGCTTTTAAGCAGTAATGAAATCGTAAAACTTACAACAGCTCCAATAGTTGCTAAAATAACTGTTTTTACAATATCATCAGAGGAGAGATTGGGTACAATACTTAAAAACGTTCCTCCAGCAGTTCCCATCAATGTGGGGTTATTTGCTGTCATCAGTTGTAGTAAGCTGACTTGCAGCTGACAAAACTCCTCCAGCTACTGCAACATAACCACCAATGGTAGTTACAATGGCAGGTAAAGCAATTGGAGCAGCTAAAATAGTTCCACCAACGGCAGCCAATGCCAACCCAACAGTTCGAAGCACTTTGAAAAATTTTGGTGTAGGAGCTTTTGCTCTATTAATGATTTTTTTCATAATCTATTATTAAGATTGGATAATTAATTCAACACTTTCATTTTTGTCTAAAACTTTGTAAACAAATGCTTTTAGCTTCGTAAAAGCTTTTCTCGACATCAAACCTAATCCAGGTCCAGAAAGTTTAGTAACAGGAGCAATACAGCCTTGTAATTCTTTTTGAGCATTATTAGCAGGATGAAATAGAATAAACTTTCTATTTGGCACATCCACCAATTCTAAATGCCATTTGTATTTTGCACTGTATCGCTTTCTAATAAAATATTTCCCTTCCGGAACACAGGAAACCTTCGTTTCGTTCATCTTCCACGGCAATTCAATTGTATTGCAAATCAATTTACCTTCGCATTCGAGTTTACCATTTGTTCCTTCTGGGAAATAAGTTCTAGTTAACCAAATAACCATTACACACCGCTGTCAACTTTCGCAATTGATAATGGGTTAAAAGCACCATTTTTCAAAGGATACATTTGACCATTAACCTCTTGATAAAACTCAACACCTAAAGCCAAAAACAAAGGTTTTGTACTGGCTGGCGTAACTGCATTAACTTGGCTTATAGCTGCAGTTGCTGTAGCATCCCAAGGTAAAATTGCAGTCTCTGAATGAGTTTCGATAAAAGTCTCTGCTTCAAAATCAATTTCAGCTCCAGCCGAAATGATTTTAAAATGAGTTGTCCCACTTGGTGCGGCAATCATATTAGCAGGAATAAACGAAGCTAAATCAACGGTAATTTCACCTGCAACTCTGTCAATATTTGCAACAAAAGGAGCAAACAAACTTGTTCCTAACTTACCACGAATATTGAATTCAAAGCCAACAAGCAAATCAACTTCACCATCAATAACATTTCTTAAACCTCTCACGCTAACCATATCCGCTTGGATAACTTTCACCATAGCTTGTGTCAAACGGCTCACCATTCTACCATCGGCAGAATTCAAAAGCAATGCTCTTAAAGCTGTTCTTAAAACCTTCCCAGCCTTCCCAGCTCTACCAAACTCGGAGCCATTCTCACGAGTTCTCTGAAACGCAGGATCACTAGCAATTCTATTAGCGTCAATACCGCCTTTTTCTCTTGCTAAGTGCCCATCTTGCGTTTTGTAAAAGGTAATATCCCCGATAGTACCTTTCAATTTGATTATGCCTTTCTGTCTAGCCATAACTTCAAAAATTTGTTAAACATTCATCTAAAATCTCCTTCATTCTTTCAATCAGTTGCAACAATATTTCGAATGATTAAAGCAAAGTTTACAAAGCATTTCACTAAAGAAAAAGAAACAAGTGTACCATATGTCCAAAATCGACACAAGTGTCTTAAATGAACATAAAAAGCCAATAAATAAGTGTGAAAAATTATAACTAAATTGCAAAAGATTTTCTGCACGTCAGAAGTATAGCATAGCTATATTAAAGGTATAGATAAAGTATGAAATTGAATAATCAGAGGGTTTGCATCTATCCGAAGGACATACAACGAATAACAGGCAAGAGTTATCGCCAAAGTACTAGATTAATGCAAAAGATAAAAAAAGACCTCAATAAGCTCGAAAATGAGTTTCTAACTATTGAAGAGTTCTGTACATATAGTGGCATAAAATATGAACAAGTAACTCACTTGATTTTTGGTTAAAATTGAAAAATACTTCAGAAAGATTTTAATCAAGATATGCACAATCAAATACTTGAACAACTAGTTCAATTTTTAGTAATGTTTATTGAATTTTAATTTGCTATATCATTGCAAATGAGTATATTTACAACTCATAAATGAAATGAATTATTTACGATTAAAAAGGGGGTAAAATCGGTTACCCAAATAAAAATTCAATTGTAACAAGCTGTTATAGAATACGTTGAAATTGGTAGTCAAATCCCTCTTTCTCCGCAGATTTAAAACCCTAACAATTGTAAATCAATTAGTTAGGGTTTTTTATTTCAAAGATTTCCCAACGTATTCCCACCAATTTTTTCAAAGCTTATTTACTTAAGAATATAATCCTTTTGAGTTGATTTTAACTTGTAAATTCTATTCTTCATACAACGAAGCATTTCACAATAAACTTCGTTAAAGGGCTTCGCATAGCCCTCTTTTATCCATCTTTTAAAGAATGACAAAATGCTGCTGCAAATTTTGAAAACAATTAGGATAATGATGAAGTAAAAACATGGTTATCTGTTTTAATGGCTACAGTTTCTTCACTAGGTGGTGCAAGGCCGAAAGCTACCATTTTAGATAATGATAAAAGTCTTTGTATTACCAAATTTCCTTCCAACACAGACGACCATCTAAGAAATTGTGGTTTTAAACTTACTAAAAAAGCCTGGATACGTTCACCAGCATACAATCAATCCATCAAGAGTTAAAGACGGTGAAGCCTTAAATAATGATACCAATAATAATGTCCTTGATTTCGAATTGGTTAAAAGTGTGGGAACATATTTCCGTTTAGACAAAAAATAAATGAACACAGTAATAAAACAAGTAAAGCAAGCAGCTAGCAATTGGAAAACAATAGCAAAAGAACTTGGAATTCCCAGAAGTGAAATAAAATTGATGACGAAAGCGTTTATCAAAACTTAAAATAACAAAATAAAAACCTTAATTTGTAATTCAAATTGACAGAAAGAAAAAAATTGGAATAATTTGGCCTAATCCTAAAATGTGTAATATGGAACTTTATATATTTAGAAAGCAACTTGGATTACAACTTGCATCAAAAGATAGAACTATAGTTTGTGGTGGCTATATGATAAATGTCATAATTTTTCAATCAACAATTAAAGACCTTTGTGTCTCTAATTAAACTTGTCATGCAAATCGATTTAGATTTACTTCTCACTTGGGGAGCAATTGCAAAAAAATATAAAAAAAATGACATCATTTTTCATGAAGATGATAGGGCTTTGTTTTATTATCAAATAATTGAAGGAGCAGTGCGAATGTTTAATTCTAATGAAGAAGGCAAAGAGTTTACGCAAGGTACGTTTGGAAAAGGCAATAGTTTTGGCGAACCTCCTTTATTTATTAATGAAGTTTATCCAACTTCAGCAATTGCATTACATGATAGTGTAATTATAAAATTATCAAAAGAAAAATTAATGAGAATTTTAGAAGATTATCCTTCAGTAAAACTCTCGTTCTTAGAATTATTGGCACAACGCATTTATAATAAAACCATAACATTTAAACAAATCATTAATCAAAATCCAGAACACCGGATTAAACGTTTTTTAGAAAATTATAAAAAGCAAAATAAATTAAGTTCTACTGAAAAAGTATATATACCTTTAACTCGGCAAGAAATTGCAGATTGTACTGGCTTGCGAGTTGAAACGGTCATAAGAACACTTTCAGAGATGAATAAATCTAAAAAAGTGAGCATCGAAAAACATAAATTATATTTTTAATGAAAATACTAAACATAACTCAATGGATTAAAATATCATTATTCAGTTTATTTGTTGTTGCCTTATTGGGGGTTTTAATGCGTTACAAAATTGTTTTTGAATTGCCTTTTATTGCTCAAAAGAATATTCAACACGCTCATTCACATTTTGCATTTGCTGGTTGGGTAACGCAATTACTGATGGTTTTAATGGTAAATTATTTATCCAAATATAGCATCGAAGAAAAAATTTTAAAATATAACACTCTGTTTTGGATTAATATTGTTGGAGCCTACGTAATGTTAATTAGTTTCATAATACAAGGCTACGGTTTTGTTTCGATTGTCTTTTCAACCTTTAGTATTTTAGTATTTGTTTGGTTTGCCATTTTGTTTTACAAAGACGCTAAGCAAATACCTTCAAGTTCATTGAGCAAAAAATGGTTTTTGGCTGCGTTAGTTTTTGGAGTTATTTCATCTATTGGAACTTTTGCTTTGGGATACATGATGGCTACTAAAAATGTGCCACAAGATTTATATTTATCATCTATTTATTTCTATTTACATTTTCAATACAACGGGTGGTTTTGGTTTGCTTGCACGGGATTGTTTATCAGTTTAATTCCTGTTGATTTAAAAAACACAAAAGAAAACAAAACAGTTTTTCAATTATTTGCTTGGAGTTGTATTCCTGCCTATTTGCTATCGGTTTTATGGTTAAAACTGCCCTTATGGGTTTACGCACTTGCAGTAATTTCGGCAGTAATTCAATTGATTGCATGGTTTAAATTCGTAAAACTATCATTTGCAATTTTTAGATTCAATCCACGCATCTATGGGTTCTTAAAAATCTTATTTAAAGGAATTGCCTTTTGCGTAACATTGAAACTCCTATTACAATTCGGTTCTGTTTTTCCGGCTATCAGTAAATTAGCTTTTGGATTCAGACCCATTGTAATCGCTTATCTTCATTTAGTATTATTAGCAATCATTAGCGGATTTTTGTTAGCCTATATTTATACCAATGATTTGGTTTATCGCACTTCAAAAACAGTATTTTTTTTAGCACTTTTTATAGTAGGCATATTTTTAAACGAATTGATTTTAGCGCTTCAAGGAATATTTTCCTTTAAGTATGTGCTTATTCCTTATGCTAATGAGTTGCTATTTATAGTATCAATAATTCTTTTTACTGGTATTTTCGGAATGCTGTATTTTAATCGAAAAAAAACCTAAAAAAAATACATTCTTATGATTTCACTCATAAAATTTCTTTACTAATTAGGTGAACTTTGAGTCAGAAATTTTAAAGAAACTTAATTATGAAAAAATCAATTCAACTTCTGTTTATTACCTCGGCTATGCTGGTATTTAGTTGTAAAGAGAACAGTGAAACAACACCATCTACAACTACAGAGACTGGCGTAGACTTAAATGTAGGACAAGAAGGAGTCGTAGATGAAACCTCTAATCCGAATATTGTTCAGGTGGCTTCGGGGAGTAAAGACCATACTACTTTGGTTGCTGCAGTTCAAGCTGCCGGCTTAGTTACTTCGTTAAGCAATGCAGGACCGTTTACAGTCTTTGCTCCAACCAATGCTGCTTTTGATAAACTCCCAGAAGGAACAGTTGAGGGTTTGTTAAAACCGGATAAAAAAGGAGATTTAGAAAATATCTTGGGGTATCATACTTACGTTGGTTCTTTAAAAACAGAATATATGCAAGACGGTCAAGAATTTGATATGGTTTATGGTGGCAAAGTTAAAATTACCAAAGATGGAGATAAAACATTTGTCAATGGATCAGAAATTGTGGCCAGTATTCCAACTTCCAATGGAATTATCCATGTAATTGGAGATGTCTTATTGCCTAAATAAACACTTATTTTTCTTATTTACTTATTAATTCTTAAAAAGCGTGGTGTGTAGTACTCACGCTTTTTTTACATATTTTTCAAAAAGGTTTCACCCGATTTTAGACCCCTAACAAGCTCTTCTAAATTAGTGGTTTCGAGCATTTGACGCAAGTCATTCCGAATAGTTTTAAATTTTTGATGTAACGGACAAGGATATAATTCATTGCACCTTTTCATTCCTAAACCGCAACTATTAAAAACTTTTTCTCCATCAATACAATAAACAATTTGGGCTAAGTTGATGTTAGTAATCAACTTGATTGGTATATAAAATCCTCCATTGACTCCTCTTACCGATTGAATAACCCCCTCTTTGGTTAGCTTTTGAAGAATTTTTGCGGTAAAAGCTTCCGGGGAATCAATTTCTTTTGCGATGTCAACAAATCCAACTTTTCTATTTAACAAAGAATTGTTGGCAATAAAAATAACCGCTTTAATAGCGTATTCGCAAGATTTTGAAAACATAATTCATTTTTTACAATAGTAAACAATTATCTACTCAAATCAAAGAAAGAGGCTTATTGAAAATACTTAAAACCTTTTGATTAAACTCAATTCTATTCTTTTTCCTACTAAAATTAAAATGACTGCCTATTTAGCAGTCATGTTTAAATTTAACGGATTAGTAACAGTAGGTTTTTAATTTAATCTAAACAAAGTTTGCTTGTAATTCAATCGCTTTTGGAAATAAAATATTGTTTTCCAAATGAATGTGTTTATGCAAATCTTGCTCAAATTCTTTCAACATTTGAAAGGCTACTTTATACGTTGTACAAGCATCGGGTGGAGGTGTAAATCCATCCGTTAAGGTTGCAATCGTAGCAAAACGGTCTCCTTCAACGGTATGCTCGTCTTGCATCATTGCAATTGGATTTTCAACGGTACCAAAATGAGGTTCTTGAAGGGATTGATTTTCTTTTTGAGCTTTCACCATTTTTTGAATAAAAGGGAAAAGAATTAGTTCTTCTTTTTTCATGTGTTGAGCTAAATCGCCAGCACTTAATTTAAATAATGAATTTATTTCAAAAAGTTCCGGATGACGCTCACCATGAACTTTACATAGTTTATCTAAAAATTGAAGTATCACCGGGGTTTTTTCTTCCACATACGAATGGTGTTTTTCAACAATATATTCAATTAGTAAGGAAGGTGACCAAGATTTGAAATTAATTGTGTGATCGCTTTTAGTTTCTAAAATCACTTGGATTTCATTTTCTAACTCTATTGCATTAATATCTTTTTTTGCACAAACTTCTTCCAAACTTCGATTTCCTTTACAACAAAAATCGATGCCGTATTTAGAAAATAAAGCTGCCGTCCTGAAGTCGGTGGCAACATATTCGCCTACTGTTAATTGTTCTAACGTATTCATTGAATGTGATTTTTTAATTATACGTCAAAGATAAAGTGATACATTTCCTTTGTTTATGACCACAATCATAGTTAACTTATATTTAATTTTTGATTACTGAATGGTTTTATACATAATTACATCTGAAATATTCTGGGCTCTTTCTTTTATTTCTTCTGCTTTTTTACCTTTGAAATTTTCGTCTACGGTTTGTCTAAACACGTCATTCCAATGATTAAAATGAGCATGCGTTAAGGGACATTTATCATGCAACTCTTTATGTTTTAGCATCGGATTTCCATCAAAGTTTCCGGTAAAAAATAAAACATTATCCCAAAAATCATACATTTTAGGTAAATGATCTTCCCACTTTACATGGGCAACATCATTAAATATAAAACCGATTACTTGATCAGTTTTTATTTTATCATAAAAAGCATCCACTAATCGGATAATGTCACTTCGGTTTTGTACATCTTTTCTCATCGTGCTTTAAATTAGGATATTACAAATCTTTTCGGATGAATTTTCGCAAGGATAAATAAAACGGAATGACTACCCAAAGTACCAATAATCCGAAGGAAGCAAAAAGTCCTGCTGTTGTTCCGAAAAAATCTTTAAAAATAGCTCCGGTATAACCCATCATCGCTGAAACATCTAAATGCAATAATATTTGAATTCGGGCTAAATCTATCGGACTTAACGCTGTTACGGCAACCATAGCCTTTTCAATAGGATATTCAGACAATTGAAATAATAAAAACAATACTAATCCATCGAAAAGTAACGCAAAATACAACCAGGTTAAGATGGCAAATCCAATTCCTTTTGCTTTGTCTCGCGTAAGAATCGAACATAAAAAAGCCAACGCAATAAACACAACCGAAATCAAACAACCAATTAAAATCATCATCAATCCAACAGTATTCGGGGCATTGATTAACAGTGGAATTCCCGCTCCAATAAAAAATGCCAATACCATCGAGGCACTTAAACCAAAAAATAAACTTTGCCAGATTTTGTTTCGCTTAATGGGCTGACTTAAGAGTAATTCTATAAACTCGGAACTATTGTATAAATAGATAGTGGTGAATAAAATTGACACAAGTGGAACGGTAAAAAGAATGACATTTAAGATCGTTAAAAGTCCTTTAGCACTATTATCTTCTAAGCCAAAAGCACTCCAGGACAACAGACTTAAAACAATGGTATAGACTAAAACAATTTTGTTTTTTAAGATGTCGGTTAATATAATTTTGATGATTCTATTCATTTTTTCTGTTTTAGAATACTTGCAATAGCTTTTGAAATTTTTGTTTCATTGGTTTCCGTATTCAAATCATCCACCTTTTTATGAAAATGAATATTGCCTTCTTGCATAAAAATAATTTCGGTGACCAAATCGTCTAACTCACTCAGCAAGTGCGATGTAATTAAAATCAGTTTTCCTTTTTCTTTCTCTTTGATGATTTTATCTTTTAAAATTTCAGAAGCTAACGGATCTAAACCGGCTGTAGGTTCGTCGAGAATCAACACCTCTGGATTGAATAAAAAAGCCAACGTTGCACTTACTTTTTGGGTGGTTCCGCCAGAAAGCGTTCGCATTTGCTTATCCGCCATTTTATCTAACTCAAAACTGTGCCATAATTCTTCGTCCAATTCTTGATTGGTATTTCGAATGGCTTTAATCATTTCAATTACACCACCAATGGTCATTGTATCAGGATATCTACCAATTTGAGGCATATAACCAATCGACGAACGGTATAAATATTCTTTAAAGATGCTTTTATTATTAAATTCAATTGCACCTCCATCTGGTAAAACCATCCCTAAAATGGTTTTTATTAAAGTGGTTTTTCCACAACCATTAGGACCAATTAATGCAATACATTCACCTTTTTTACAGGAAAGTGAAACATTATTTAGCACGTTTAACTTACCGAATTTTTTAGTTAAATTTTTAATTTCGATCATAATTTCAGGGGCTTCATCAGTGGTGCTTTATCTACAAAATTATCGGGTGTAATACTCGGTAATACTTTTTCTGATTTGTCTAACAACGTAATCATAAAGCTACGAAACAGTAACATGGCAGATGGATTTTTTTCGACCAAAACTGAAAATAAACTTAACGGATGATAAGGAACATCGCCCAATCCATCCCTATCGATATCATAGCCTTCGTATTTATCCCAATAATTATTGTTAAACGTATTTAAAACTAAACTTCCATTGGTTCCCATATCGAAAGTATTGCCTTGAAAATTGTTATTTACAATTTCATTATCCATACAACTGGCTTGAATTTTCATGGCCCAACCATTCGCTTCAAATACATTTTTTTCAATTTTGATACGGCTGGTTCCTTCCATATAAATGCCGGAAGTATTATTTTTAAAAAAATTTGAAGAAATGTAACTATCTGAAATTTCTTTTAGTAAAAGTCCGTAGGAAGAAGCTCCCCAATTTTCATCAAAATAATTATTAATCATGGTCACTTCTTTGGAAAACATAACGGCTACACCTGCCCCATTATTTCTAAAAATATTAGTGATGTATGAATCGTTGGAAGAGAACATAAAATGCAATCCGTATCGAATATTATTTGTTGCTATGTTTCTCCAAATGACCGAATCATACACAAATTCAAAATAAATTCCATCGCGATGACCTTTGACAGAGTTTCCAATTATTTGTAAATCATTGCTTTTCCAAGCGTGAATACCGTTTCCTATTTGTTGTTCTTCTTTACCGTAAGCAATAATGGTATTGTTTTTAACGATACAATTTCTTCCGTTTTGGATGTAAATGCCAAAGAAATTATCATCCAATTGATTTCCTTCTATAACCACAAACGATTTGTTATACACTTTTATTCCGCAAGGATCTTCTAAAGCTGCAAATCCGGAATTGATTACTCTAAATCCTTTTACAATAACACTATCTGAATGGATAGAAAGCACTTCTACTTTTTTCTGTCCGTCTAAAACCGGGAAATCTTTTCCGAGGAAAACAATTTTCTTATCAATACGAATGTTCCCTTCTTTATAAATACCTTTATGAACCAAAACGGTATCTCCATCTTTTGACGCAATTAATGCTTGCTTGATGGTTTTATACGGTTTATTGGCTCCTACTTCGCGTTTTTGAGCATGAAGTGAAGTAATACAAAGCAGTAAAATAAAAAGTAGTCGCATTAAATAGAATTTTTATTTTATAATATCATTCCAACTGATGGGTTTTGCTTTTAATTTATAGGCAAAATTTTGTGCATCTGAAAAGGTTGCAAATGCGGCAATATTTCCATGCATCGGACTGTTTATTTCTCCTCCTGAAATATAAAACGCTTTTGTTGCATCAATCAGTTGATTATTTTGAGTGTAGTCATGCACGTAATAACTTTTCATCTGCGTAGATTTATTTTCTTTACAATATTCTACTAAGCAAGCAATGTCATCAAAAACATAAAAACGTCCCTTTTGGGTTTGCAACTCAGCACCGAATTTCCCATCAGATACTGGCATTTTACAAAATTCGCAAGCATCCACATTCAATTTAATAGGATTAGGCTCATTACTTCCGCAGGCTGCTAGGAAAAAAATGGGAATCAGCAACAGGGCATTGTTCGGTTTCAAAAATCGTTTGTACCATTTGAATTCTATCGTCAGTACAATAAAAATTAACAAACCACTACCAATTAACATCCATCCGCCAATATCTGGAACAGAGTAAGCACCGAAATTCAACAATTGTTTATAACCAATTAATGGTGGTTGATAAGACATGCCGGGAACTTTTATCGCTGCATTAGGGTCTAAGTTGTGTCCATATTCATAATTCCATCGATAAAAATCGATACCTGCTAGAATGGTAAAAAGTATAAGCGAAATAAACAATACTACGACAAATTTTCTTTTGGCAATTAAAGCAGATGCTAAAGCAAATAGCCCAAAAAATCCAATAATGTAGGGTAGAATTTTAAACTCTATAAAGTTTTCGGTATGCAAAGTAGCCATGCCGATATAATGGTTGAGGCCGTTTATAATTTCTACATCACCACCAATTTTATAGGCATAGAGTTTTAAATTTAAACCTTCTGGATATTGTGGTGCATCTAGATCAATCTGCCACATCGGAAAATAGAGTGAACCCAAAAACAAGCCTGTTACAATCAAAAGAAGGACTTTTGAGAGTAACGATATTTTTACTGTTTTCATTTTGATTTGGTAAAAAAAGGAGCATCCGGAAACAGATGCTCCTAATAAATTAAATTATTTACTAGCTGGTAAATTTGTACCTAAGCTAAATTGTAATGGCACATTAGCGCCTTTTGGAGATACACGAATATAACCTTGCATTTCTTGGTGTAACGCACTACAGAAGTCCGTACAATAGAATGGGAAAGTTCCTACTCTATCCGGAACCCATTTTAAGGTTGTGGTTTCACCTGGCATAATTAGAAGTTCGCCATTATTGGCACCTTTTACAGCAAAACCGTGAGGAACGTCCCAGTCTTGTTCTAAATTAGTTACGTGAAAATATACTTCATCACCTAAGAATACACCTTCGATATTATCCGGTGCAAAATGCGAACGCATCGAAGTCATGTAAACGTGTACTTTATTTCCTTCGCGAACCACTTTGGCCTCTTTTTCACCTTTGGCGGCATACGGGTGTTTGTTGTCTTCTAATTTGTAGAATTTCAATTGTCCGTTGTTTCGAATTAAATCGGCTGGGGCTGCTTGAGCATAATGTGGTTCTCCAATGGTAGGAAAATCCAAAATTAATTGCATTTTATCACCACTAATATCATAAATTTGAGCACTTTGAGCCAATTCAGGACCGGTTGGTAAATAACGGTCTTTTGTAATTTTGTTATACGCTACTAAATATTTACCAAATGGTTTTTTACTATCACCACCAGGAATACATAAGTGCCCCACAGAATAATAAGTAGGAACTCTATCCAATACTTTTAGCGATTTAATATCCCATTTCACTACTTCAGAAGAAACAAAGAAAGTGGTATAAGCATTGCCTTTACCATCAAATTCGGTATGTAAAGGTCCTAGACCTGGTTTTTGCACTTCGCCATATAACACAGCATCATATTTTAGAACAGGAATTCCAGAATAATCGCCCTCAAAAGATTTATTTTTAATTGCGGTTTGCAATTTATCATAACTGAATACCGGAATTAATGCTGCAAGTTTTCCAGAGCCAACAATATATTCACCTGTTGGATCCACATCACAACCATGAGGCGATTTCGGACAAGGAATCATATAACAAATATCTTTTAGTTCAGATGCATCTAATACTAAAACTTCGGTTTTGATTTCTGATTTAGCTGAATGCGTAGCTTCATCCCAAGTGTTATGAGCATAACGTACTTTTTGTTTTTTTCCTTTTCCTGCTTTTACATACTCTTCGGCTTTTTTCCAGTTGACAGCCATAATAAAATCTTTGTCTTTTTGTGAAGCATTTACTTCTAACAAAGTATTGGCTTGCTCTGTGTTATAGCAAGAGAAGAAAAACCAGCCATGAGATTTACCTTTACCTGCATGCGATAAGTCAAAGTTTACACCAGGGGTCTTGATTTGAAAAGCGATATCCATTTCGCCCTCTTTACCTACTTTTACAAAACTGATGTGACCTTTATAATTTTCTTTATAGGTATTAATGGGTACATCGCCATTTTCATAATCACTAGGTACGCTAAAACGAGTACCGGCAACTACATATTCTGTATTTTCCGTAATAAATGGCGAAGAGTGATTACCACCGCTGTTTGGTAACTCAATAATTTCAGCTGTTTTAAATGTTTTTAAATCAATTCGAGCAATTCGAGGCGTATTGTTAGCATTACCAAAAACCCAACGTCCATCTACTTCACCATTGGTTTGTGACATTTCGGTGTGGTGTAAATCATCCCAAGGCACAAATCCATGAGATGTATTCAACATCGGTTTTGTTTCTTCACTGTATCCCCATCCTTTTTCTGGGTCAACGGAGAAAACAGGAATTACTCTAAACAATCTTCCGCTAGGAAGTCCGTACACACTTAATTGTCCGCTGAAACCACCAGAAACAAAGTTGTAAAATTCGTCGTATTTACCAGGAGCTACATACGCTTTTTGAGCGGCATCTCCACTAACCGTATCACTTGTGTTTTTGGGTTTACAAGATCCCACAAATGCAGCCACTAAAACTACAGCTGAAGTAATTTTTAAAAAATTTGTTTTCATATACTTTCGATTTATATTCTTTATAGATGTATTAAAACTACTTCACACCATCATTTTGACGCATGTATTCCAAAATATTTCTGGCTTCATCATCAGAAAGTGCCTGATTGGGCATACGCACCAAACATAATTCTAATTGAGCTTGTAATTCAGGATCTTTGTCAATCATTGGGTCAGGATTAGTTGCAAAATTCATAATCCATACAGGTGTTCTGCGTTCGGTTACACCTTTCCATCCAGGTCCTACTAAACGTTCGTCAGTTAATTTATGGCAAGACATACATTTTACGCCTGCTGCTTTTTCTCCCTCGGTAGCCATCGCCACGTCTAAGCCGGTTCCTAAATCAACGGTAGTAAATTTTCCTTCACCACGTTTTGGATCATAAGAAGCCGGATCTGAAGAGGTTTCAGAAGAGGTTTCTGTTGAAGAAGATTTTGAAAAATCCTCTCCTGCATTGGTTTTATCTTTTCCGCAAGAAATGAATAAAAGCAAACCAAGTGCTAGTGCATACATTTTGTTCATATTAGTATAAGTTTAAATTATAGTACAAATTTGCAGACTAATTATGCTAAAATTTATGATTACAATCATACAAAACATCTTTTTTTAACCATTATCTTTGCATTATAAATAAAATTTCATCTTGAAATATTCTGTCATCATATTCTCTCTCCTCTTTTTGTTCAAACCGGTATTTCCAGTTTTGAGCTATGTGGTGAATTATGATTACATCATAAAAGAATTATGTGAAAACAAGTCAAAACCGGAATTGGAATGTAATGGCAAATGTCATTTAAAAGCTGAATTAGCCAAAGCTTCTAAAGAAAACGCTCCCACCTCACGAGAATTAAAAAACATAGTTATTTTAGATTTACTATTTTTAGAGACCATTTCTGAAATCAAATTCAACCGAATTTATGTTGAAAAACACAAGGTTTCTATTGCTTATTCAAGACTATACTTTCGATTACATAGTACTGGTATTTTTCACCCGCCCACTGTGTAATCTTCCCTTACGTATTTTAAAATTTCTAAATGGATTAATTCATAATCCATACATTATTAGTACCTTACATTTATCATAAGCCTACTCAATCGGTAACTATCAACTCATTTTTGTAATGGGCTTATGATTCGTATTCCCAAAACTCAAATTAAATTTACAATGAAACTTTATAAAATATTTTCCCTTTTTGTACTAGCATTACTTACATCTTGCTCTTCTGATGATAATTCAACAACAATTAACGAATTAGACGGCTTAATAAAAGTCAAAGATTTGACTAACGAAACTCATAGTATCGAACTTTATACAGCTTCTGGCACTACTCAACTAGGATACAACGAAATCTCTTTAAGAATTAAAGACAAAACAACAAACAACTACATTCAAAACGCCACAATTGAATGGATGCCGTTGATGCACATGAACATGATGAAACACTCTTGTCCTTTTTCAATGGTTGAAAAAGTAGTTAGTAAAGAGACCATTTACAACGGATATATTGTTTTTCAAATGCCCCAAAATGAGACGGAATATTGGGACTTAAAAATTGACTATTCTATTGATGGAATAAACTACACGGTAACTGATACTATGGATGTGCCGGCTACTGAAAAAAGAGTGGTTTCATCCTTCGTAGGAACTGACAACGTACGTTATATTGTAGCATTAGTTGATCCTAAAAACCCAAAAGTAGCTTTAAATGACATGACGGTTGGTATTTTTAAAATGGAAAACATGATGAATTTTCCAGTAGTAAACAACTATACTCTTAAAATCGACCCCAGAATGCCAAGTATGGGAAACCACGGTTCGCCAAATAATCTTGATGTAACACAATTTGCTTCTGATGAATTTTACCACGGAAAATTATCCTTAACAATGACCGGCTATTGGAAAATTAATCTGCAATTATTGAATGCTTCCAATGAAGTTTTAAAAGGAGAAGAAGTTACTGGAACTACTGAATCCAGTAGTATCTTCTTCGAAATTGAATTCTAAATAAAATAGTAACGGCCAAAAGTGAACTCAATTTTTGGCCTTTTTCTCCTTCTCATGAAAAAGCAATTTATTGTTTCAGTAATGCTATTGATCTCAACCTTAAGTTGGACTCAAGAGCAATTGAAAGATAGCATTCTACCATTAAATCTCAGCGAAGTGATTATTATTGGTAAACCAACTCAAGAACATCAAAAACAAGTAAAACCCCTAGCAAGTTTAGATGAATATTTACAACAATCAGGCAGAATTGATATGATAAAAAGAGGTGGATATGCTTGGGAACCCATGATTAACAATATGGCTACCGAGCGAACAGTTATAACCATTGACGGCATGCGGATTTTTGGGGCTTGTACCGATAAAATGGATCCTGTTACTTCTTATGTAGAAATATCCAATCTCTCGGAAGCAACTATTTCTTCTGGTCAAGAGGGAAGTTGTCACGGCCCAACCATCGGCGGCTCTTTAGATCTGAAACGACTTCGAGGCACTTATTCTGCACAAGGCTTGTCAGGAAGTTTAAGCAGCGGATTTGAATTCAACAACAAGCAACGAATTATAGGCGGAATGGTGCACTTTAAAGATAGCTCTTTTTACACCGATGCAAATGTAACCTATCGAAAAGCTGATAATTATAAAGCCGGAAATAGTCAAAAAATAAAGTATTCACAGTTTCAAAAAATGAATGCTTCTGTCATTTCGGGGTATCAGTTTCAAAATAAACTAATTGAAGGTTCCCTTATTTATGACGAAGCTAATGATGTAGGGTATCCGGCTTTGCCCATGGATATTTCGTTGGCACGTGCACTAATTACATCCTTTAAATATGAAGTAGCGTCACAATCAGGACTCCTCAACCATTGGAAAAACAAATTATATTACAATACCATTACCCATTTTATGGACGATTCCAAACGACCAAATGTTCCCATTCGAATGGATATGCCAGGTTGGAGCGATACTTATGGTTATTATTCCAAAGGAAAAACAAAAAAAGATAACCACCATCTACTATTTAATGTGAATGGCTTTTACAATCGTTCGATTGCCGAAATGACGATGTATCCAAGTGACCCTGATGAAAATGCGATGTTCATGTACACTTGGCCAGATGTTAGAACCCTTTACAATGGTATCTATTTAGAAGATGAAATTGAATTTTCTTGCCATAACGCACTAAAAATAAATGGTACGTTTGGCTATCATCAAAATACTGTGAGTAACAGCGTTGGATTGGAAAGTTTACAAATCTTTCATCCCAAAATGGCAGACCAACAAAATCGATTGTTGAAAAGTATTTCAATGCAATACAAACATCAAGTAAAAGATTGGTTTATTTCGGTAGGCTCTGGCTTTGGTGAAAGAGCTCCATCCGTAACAGAAGGCTACGCGTTTTATATCTTTAATAGTTTTGATTTGTTTGATTATATAGGAAATCCCAATCTTTCCAACGAAAAATCTGTGGAAGGAAATTTTGATATTCGGTACAAAACTGAAAAAATTAAAACGGGCATCACTCTTTCTGCATTTCATCTTACTGATTATATGATCGGAATTCCGGACGCCAATCTTATTCCGATGACCATTGGGGCAAGCGGAGTCAAAATTTACAAACAACTACCTTTTGCCAATTTAATTCACACTTCATTTCAATTTGAGTATCGATTTAAAGATTATTATTCATGGAATACTAAATTGCAATACAGTTATGGAAAAGATTCAGAAAAACGAAATTTGCCGTTTATTAGCCCTTTGCAATACCAAAGTCAGTTGCAATTCAAGAAGAATCTATTTCAAACAGAAGTAAATATAATAGGAAATGCAACTCAAACCCATTACAGTCCGTTTTACGGGGAAAATAGAACACCAGATTATACCATCTTAAACGTATCTGTGGGTTATACTTTTAAATGGTATTCACAAAAACTAGTGGTGAATTCAGGAGTTGAAAACCTTTTTGATACCTACTATTCTACCTTCATTGACTGGAATAATATACCGCGAATGGGCAGAAATATGTATGTAAATTTGAATTTTAGTCTCTAAGTTCAGTATGTCTGTTTTCAAATTCAAACGGATAAACCATTTTTGACAATTGCAAAAAGACTTTTAATCGTTAGATTTCTCAAAAACTTCGCGAATTTCGGCTCCTTTTAGTAGAGTCATGCGAATAAATGAAAGCAAATAGCACATTAGATTGAAAAAGGATAAGTTTTGTACCGATTCTAGCATTCTTGCTAGTGCGTAAATAAACCAACTGTAAAATAGGATACTACCCTCAAAAAAGTAGACTCTTTAATAAATTGAAAAACATGTCTAATCTAAGTCAAGTGAAAATTACTTTAAAAAGTATAAAAACATGCGATTGCTTACTTTTGCATGTCAAGCGTACAATTCTTTTCCTTGCTTTTCTCACAAGAGTGTATAAGGAATTAATTATTTTTTTTTCTGTGAAAAATTCGCAACAGAAATTGAACAAGAATCTAGATCACACCCCATTTTTTCATGATGAATGTCGCGCTTTTGTTTTGACAAATTCCATCACGAAGCTTGTAGTCAAAAAACAACTCGTTAGCTACAATTGCTACTTCAAACGACTTATTCATTAACTGATTCGGGTATTCCTGGGTGGTTAAACAAACTTCAACATCATGTGTAGCAATGGCGCCAATGGCATTTTTAAGCAACATTTTTTTGATTACCGCTACTGTTCCGTTTCGTTTATCGTCAGAATTGGTACCTCTCAAAATTTCGTCTAAAAGTACAAATGCCCTACCGTTCTCGAGTCGTTCCATAATGAGTTGTAAACGTTTAATTTCGGCAAAAAAATACGAAGTACTGTCAGACAGCGAATCGGATAATCGCATAGAAACCAATACATTCATAGGGTGAATATCGGCTTGACTGGCACAAACCGGAGCTCCTATTCCTGCCAAAACCATGTTGACTCCCAAGCTTCGTAGAAATGTACTTTTACCTGACATATTGGACCCGGTCAAGATGATAAAATTTTGCTTAGAAAAGTCGACATCGTTGCCAATGCGATTAGTTTTTGGGAGAAGCGGATGGCTTAGGTTTGAAAAAGTAATGGCATTTGAATCATTTAATTTCGGAAAGGCAAAATCAGGATTATTATAGGAAAAATTAGCAAGACTATTCAGCATTTCAATTTCTCCCAAGACCTCTAAGGCTTTCATCAATTGGTTTCCGTGCTTTTTTTTCCAAACAATTAAAGCATGTAAGGTATGAATGTGAAACAGAAAAGCTCCGTTTAGTATTGGCGTAGTGGCTAAATTTCCGATGCTGTTTAATCTCGAAAATAACTCTGAAAGCTTTTTTATTTTAACCGAAATAAATTGATTTTCAATGCATAAATCATTCTTCAAGGCAAGGAACTGTTTAGATGAAAAAGAAGCACTTTCGATTTTGGATAACAGCAAACTGTATTGTAAAAGTGCTTTATCTATACTTTCAGAATGGGCATTTTCGAGCATGATTCTTTTGAAAAACATACCTAACAAACCCAAATTAAACACAAAAACGAAAGAACTCAACGATAAAAAAACAGATTGATTGGTGATAAAATAAGCCCCAAGCACGCTCCCAAAAAACAAAGGTGTTAGGTATGAAAGTACTTGCATTGGCTTCCCTACTGGAGCACTTACGGCTGTAGTCCATGATTGTAATTTTTGGAATAGTGCTTCGGAATCATTACTGAATTGAGCTCTTGCTTGAAAATCTTGTCGCCATGCTAAATCAGATGCCAACTCTTGAATGGCTTGTTGGTTTTCTAGAATAGCGGCTTGTGTATTTTGAGTAAGTAATTGCTTGGCTAAGGTTTTTTTTCCGAGGTAGGTAGCCGTTCGGTTGAGATGCTGGAACAACGAATTACTGCCAAAAATATCCAAATCGTAGCTGTATTCGTGGTTAAAATCGATGTATTCGGCACCACTTTCAAAAGGAAGTTTTTGTGCAGTGAGGTATTCCGATTCTGTTTTGTTAATCGTAAAAAGGTTTTGCGTAAGTTTCCTCTTATCGTCAATCGAGTTATGAAACCGCATGACGGCAATAAAAATCGCTACTAATACAAATCCGACACTAAAATGCGCATCGTGATAGTCAGAGATAGCAAAATAGGCGTTTATTATAAAAAGTACAGCCACCAGTAACCTGAAAAAGCTGATGGTGTTGTACTTTTTTGTGATGTTATGCAGTTGCTTTTGATAATCGTCTTGCAGCTTTTGGTACATTGTATGGGTATTGAAACGTTTACAAATATAAAGCAACTAGCTACTAAAAACTAAAAAATCAATCGTTGTGTACTACTAAAAGCGGGATATGGATATGCATAGCCAGTTTTTTGGTTAGACTGTCATGGAAGAGCTTGTCCCAAAAACCGCGTTTGTGTTTGGCTACAGCCAATAAATGGATATGGTGCAATTGGATAAAATCAAGAATTGTTTCTTCTACATCTTTGCTACGAATGGTGTGAAACGTAACTTTATCGGCTTTAAACTGAGCTTTCCAATCGGCTATGACTACTTCTTTAACTTCGTTACTTTCGGTTTGCACGTATATGCAGTCTATTTCGGCTTTAAATTTTTGTGCAATCGGAATCAATTGCCGTAACGCCTTATGTTCTTCGGGGGTAAACTGGGTGGTAAATCCGATTTTGGTAATGTTTTGATAAGCCGAATCGTCTGGAATACCAAGTACTATGGTATCAGTACTGGTCATGACACTCGCGGTATTGGTTCCTAAAAATAATTCTTTAAAACCGGAAACTCTCGAGGTGCCCATGATTACAAAATTGATGTGTTCTTTAGCCACAACTTCTAGAATGTTGGTCACTAAATCACCATTTAAAAGTATGTTACTGATGGGGATGTGTTCGAGTTGATGTTTGGCTGCAATTTCGTGCAATATCGGAATTTGGTCTTTAAAATTTTCAAACGTATGGAGTTCGATACTATTGTATACTTCGGCCTGATAAATCGGAACGTCAACGTAAGACCTATCAAGCACAGGCAATTCATACACATGCAGCGTGATGATTTGGGCTTCGAATTTTTCGGCCCATTTTAGAGCATACACAAAAGCATTATTGGCTTTTTCGGAGAAATCGGTAGGAAATAAGATTTTTTTCATGGTTGTTTTGTTTTGGTACTAGACTTGATTTTTTGGTTACAGTACTTACAATTCATATTATAAAGTTACGATTTATTAACTAATAAAACAATTTTATGCAGATTTTACATCGCATTTCACAAAACCTCAATCATCTCCCCTCTCTCATTTGTCTTATCCATTTGAGTTTTACATCGTCATATACAAGGCCAAAAAGTAGAAGTATTCCTGCAAACAACAATACATAAAGTTCAATTTTTGAATATCCTATACCTCCTATTATTCCGCCTAAAAAGAAAAAACTAATGATGGTTAAACGTAGTTTTATTGAGGCAAGGAGTTTGTCTTTTTGTTCTTTTAATTTATAGAAAAATAATTGCGAAACTTCAATTCCTAAATCGGTAAAAAGTCCTGTGAGGTGTGTGGTTCTAACGGTTGCGTTTGAAATTGTGGTAACGAGCGAATTTTGTAAACCCATTGCAAAAAGTAGTGCGTAAGCAATGATATTGGGAGACGACTTGACAATTTGACCCCCCAAAAGCGCTACGGCTATGAGAATTAAACTTTCGGTGAGTACCGGAATTCGATAGATGAAGCGGTAGTTTATTTGAGACGTTATTTCGATGGAAAAGTTAGAAAAAAAAGAGCCTAGAAAAAAGAATAAAATGTACATAAAATAGTGCAATCCTTCGAGGAGGTTTTGTTTGAAAATCTCGTCGACAAAGAATGCAAAGTGTCCCGTTACGTTGGTGGTTAATTTTTGAACTGACAAAAAACCAGCTACATTAACCATTCCGGCCACAAGGGATAATAAAGAAGCGATTCTTAAATTATGGACAAATGTTCTTGTTTTTCCTTTGTGTCTAAACATAATGTTGGCTTACTTGTGGAGGCGGAAATACAGTGTTGAGGTGCGGGTTATAACTGTTGTGATGTGTTTTAGGGCTCTAGTGCATTTAAAATTTGCATTTTTGAATGATTTGCAGCTTGAACAATTGATTTTAAGGCATTGTATGGCTTCAAATTTTGTACTTGCTGTGGTATAAAATTACAAAAAAGTTTTGATGTCTTGTATTGTGACGTTTTAATTTTGTGTAAAATTGCCGAAAGATTAAAAGAAGCCGAAAGATTGTTTTTATATCCCCGATAGCAGTGGGGCCGATTTTTCTCGGCCGGAACGGATAGCGGGAACATGGCTCAAAAAATGCCAAAAGTGGTGATTCTGAAAAAAACATCCGATTGATTACTTACCTTGATTTTTCTTGCTTGGGCGAAAATGCGTACTTTTGTGCAAAATAGGATTTTATGGTGTATCAAGATACGATTGTAGCACTCGCAACGCCTTCTGGGGCTGGTGCTATTGCTGTTATTCGGGTTTCGGGGGTTGAGGCTTTGCGTATTGCGACATCGGTTTTTGTATCGGTTTCGGGGAAGAAATTGGCTGAACAGAAAACGCATACTGTGCATTTGGGTCACATTATAGATGGTGCTAAGGTGCTGGACCAGGTTTTGGTAACGGTTTTTAAAGGTCCGAACTCGTATACGGGAGAAGATACGGTCGAGATTTCGTGTCATGGTTCGGCATTTATTCAGCAGCAAATTATTCAATTATTGTTGCGAAAAGGGGGTAGAATGGCTCAGGCCGGCGAATTTACGTTGCGTTCTTTTTTGAATGGAAAAATGGATTTATCTCAGGCTGAGGCGGTTGCTGACTTGATTAGTTCGGATAATGAGGCGAGTCATCAAATTGCGATGCAGCAAATGCGGGGCGGATTCTCGAACGAAATTGCCAAACTTAGAGAGGAGCTGTTGAATTTTGCTTCGTTGATTGAACTCGAATTGGACTTTGCCGAAGAAGATGTAGCGTTTGCTGACCGAAAACAATTTGAGACCTTGCTTACGCGAATTGAGTTTGTTTTGAAGCGATTGATTGATAGTTTTGCGGTAGGAAATGTGATTAAAAACGGTATTCCAGTGGCCATTGTGGGCGAACCCAATGTGGGAAAATCGACTTTGCTGAATGCTTTGTTGAACGAAGAACGGGCAATAGTTTCTGATATTGCAGGAACCACTCGCGATACCATTGAGGATGAACTGGTTATAGGTGGTGTGGGTTTTCGGTTTATTGATACGGCGGGCATCAGAGAAACCAAAGATGTGGTGGAAAGTATGGGTATTCAAAAAACTTTTGAAAAGATTGAACAGGCACAGGTGGTTATAAGCCTTCCTAACCTCTCCAAAGGAGGGACTTTTCAACTAAACGAAATAGTAACGGAATATGAAAAACTTAAAAATAGATGTTCTTTAAAGCCTATTTTATTTGTAATTAACAAGGTCGATTTGTTAACTGAACAGCAAGTAGGTGCCTTAGTTTCGCAACTTGAAACTTTAAACGTGAAACCAATTCTAATCAGTGCCAAAGAAAAAACAGGAATTGACGAACTCAAAAACCAGTTACTATCTTTTGTTAACACGGGTGCTTTGCGCAACAATGAAACGATTGTAACCAATACGCGACACTACGACTCGCTTTTAAAGGCTCTTGAAGCGATACAAAAAGTGCAGTGGGGCTTGCAATCTAACCTTTCTGCCGACTTGATGGCGCTTGATATTAAAGATGCTTTGTTTGAATTTGGAACCATTACGGGGCAGGTATCGAATGATGAATTGCTGGGAAATATTTTTGCGAATTTCTGTATCGGGAAGTAAAGTATAATTTTTTAACAAAAAATCACAAAGCATATAGTACTAAAACCTTTGATTTTCAAGGGTTTTTATGTTTTTATATGTTTTTTAATTTTGTGTTAGAAAGTTGTTTTTGTAACTGCATTATGTATTGTTTGATTTTGGTAAGTCGGTAATTTTATACATTACAAGTAATTATCCTAAAACACCATAAACAATTTCTTTCATTCGTTCGATTTCACTTTCAAGATAATCTCCATTACCTCCCACAAGCAAGTCAGTCCATTCAGTTGTTGTTAGTTTCGATACTAATTTGTTTTTAGTTTTTCTAAAGAAACATTTAAATAGCCAGTAATAATTGTAGCAAATACATTGATTAACAAATGGTACTCAATTTTAAAGTTTTCGCCAAAAAATAAATCAATATTACTAATTCTATGATGTCATAAATTTATTTTTTGACCAAATATATAATCAAAAAGTGCTTTGGGCAGATTCAACTAGCAAGTGCAATTTGATTTACAAAATTAAAAAATAAAATTTTGGGTTCTTCAAAATCTAAAGTTAATCTAGGTCTTCGGTTAATTTTATGTTGATATTCTTTAATATTTTCTTTGCTAACTTTCTCAAAATAAGTTCCTTTAGGTATATATTGACGAATTAGCCCATTTGTATTTTCGTTTAAACCTCTTTCCCAGGAGGAATAAGGATGGGCAAAGTAAAAGTCACAGTCTAATTTTTGGCTTATATACTGATGTTCAGCAAACTCTGTTCCGTTATCACTGGTTATTGTCTTGATGCTGTCTTTATAAGGTAGTAATGTATTTACCATAGATTTAGCCAGTTCTTTTGCATTCTTGCCTTTTAATTTTTCCATAAAAAGGAATTTTAGTTTTTCTTTCTACGACAGTTAATATAGCTCCTTTTCCTTCCGCTCCGATGATTAAATCAATTTCGTAATGACCAAATTCTTGATTTGTTAAAACAATTTCTGGACGCGTTTCAATAGATTTTTTATTTTTAATTATTTCATATTTGCCAGAAACAGGACGTTTTCTATGTTTAAGTTGATGTCGTAATTGTAAATATAATTTACCCCCATTTCTTTTATCTTCCCGAAGATATTGATAAATCCTTTCAACACTTACTGTATTGATTTTGTGTTTTTTACAATATCCAACAATCTGTTCTGGAGACCATTGATCTTGTGTTAATTTTTGATCAACAAATTCTTTTACGGCCTTTGTAAAGCGTCTGTTGCTACAAAAACGCTCTTTTCTATCATCGGTGAATTCTTGCGCTTTTTTTGGACTGTAACCTCCTTTTTTGAGCTTGTTGCGTTTTAATTCTCTACTGATGCAACTTTGCGATACACCCAATTGTTCTGCAATATATTTTTGTGACATATTGCAATTTAGATATGCTTTTATCTCATATCTTTGACTTTCACTTAAATGTTGATATTTCATTGTCTTTTGTTGTTATTAGACAAAGAAAAACATTTTGTTTTGAAGAGAGAAAGTTTAATTATTTTCTCTCTTTTTCATTTCGCTACGCTTCATTCTAAAGAGAGAAAATAATTAATATAATTGCACTTACTAATGGAATTCAAGTTGTACTCATGATCGTCTCTATCTCTTAATAGTTCATAAATAATATGCTCTTCAAAACAAGGAACCGTATATTGGTCTTGCCTAATTAATTCAGCACTAATAGCCGCTGCCGCCAAAACTGTAAAGTAATCATCACCTATTTCGACTTTATTGTCAAATCCAATTACTTCTAAAATAAACAAATAAATTTCTGATTCGCTTATATATTCATTATTGTTTGCTACCAGTGTATGCTCTAAATCCTTAAGTATTTTTTTATAAACCTCCTACCCTACTTTTTACAAATTTTTAAGACTTTTAATAATGCCACATTATTAAATTATGGTCTTTCTTTATTCAGTGACTTTGCTTTCATAAGCCTAACAAAAATTTAAAATTTAGATACTTATTTATCAAATCTCACAACCAAACTTTTCCTTAAACTTAACTCTAAAATCTTCAAATCCATTTTATAAAAGTAAAAAAGCATCTAAAACCCTGGCAACTTCTTTATCTGACATTCCTTCATAAAATTTACTAACTCTGATATCTCGAGAATCCTGATAAAGTAGACACGCGATATATTGTACCAATTCTTTTTGCATATCGTAATGAGAATATTTATCCGACCTAGGTTTTCTAAATGCCTCTGTCTAGTCATAGGTAGTAAAACCTTTTTGAACAACCGACCTTAAAAAATCATTTTTTTCATATAGTCAAATCTTGAAAATTCATCCGAAAAGGATGAAAAATAATGCTTTAAAGAATATGAAATATGCATGGTTTTTTGAATATTCACAAAGTAGCCATTTATCATTTTTAAATTAAACTTCAATTTTAGACTACAACGCCTCCATCAAAATATATCAACAAGTTAAATTACTGCTAAATTTATTTATTTCCACTGAACATTAAACGACTTAGCGATAAACTACGTGTGTAAAGTCCATACTTGTAAATTTTAATTGTTTGTAATTTTAAAATTACAAAAAAAATCTTTACACACTTTTTTTGTACTGTATCTTCTTTACACACTTTTTTAGTCCAATATCCGAATTTTACACATTTTTAGTAGGTTATGGGTAAAAAAGAGAAAACCCGTTGATTAGACAACGGGTTTTACTAAAGAAAGGCAGCGATCTACTCTCCCACAAAATGCAGTACCATCGACGCTGGCGGGCTTAACTTCTCTGTTCGGGATGGGAAGAGGTGAGCCCCGCCGCAATAACCACCTTA